>CAJHYA010000201.1_pt1 | contig 32024 bp, 24 predicted proteins | sample 9198611 | NCBI WGS metagenome assembly CAJHYA01 (sample SAMEA7708353, study PRJEB35096) | sediment metagenome | biome: marine neritic benthic zone biome [ENVO:01000025]; feature: sediment [ENVO:00002007]; material: shallow marine sediment [ENVO:03000034] sea grass bed [ENVO_01000059] ... | reverse complement strand
GAGGTAAAGCAGCTATCAGCAGATATGGAAGCGGAAGTCACCTGATGGCGTATGTAAACGCGCGCAATCAGGGATGGGATACCAAAGACCTGCAATTTGATGTGGTGAACACGCTGGAAGGGGCTGTAAAGGCCCTTAAAACAGGCTGGGCTGATTATTTCCTTTGGGAGCGTTTTACCACCAAGCCATTGGTAGATACCCAGGTATTCCGGAGACTTGGGGACTGCCCTACGCCATGGCCCTGTTTTGTAGTCGCCGTAAGAGAGGATTTTCTGAACAGCAACCGGGGGGCGCTAAGCCAAATTCTGGATATCATTAATCGATACACCTTGGAATTTAAGCTAATTCCCAGTATAGACCGCACCCTGGCCAATCGGTATAAACTGCAACTGGAAGATATCAGGACCTGGCTTTCGATTACGCAGTGGAGTCAATCTCAAATTGATACTAAAACTATTGATAATGTGATTAATACATTATCTGAACTAAACTTATTATCAAATAAAATAAATCCTGGAGATATCCTTACCAATTAATGGGTTCCTGTCCGTTTTGAACTAAAATCTGATTGGTTTTACTAAAATGCTTGTTCCCAAACCACAATCCCCGATTTGCACTAAGCGGGGAAGGGTGGCCACTTGTAAGGATATGGTGTTTTGATTGGTCAATAAGTGCAGCCTTCTTTTTAGCATATCCCCCCCATAATAGGAAAACCAGGCCTTCCTTTTTTTTGGATAACTGCCGGATCACGGCATCTGTAAAAATTTCCCAACCCTTGTTTTGATGGCTTCCCGCCTGTCTGGCCCTTACCGTAAGGGTGGCATTGAGCAAAAATACCCCCTGATCTGCCCAATGTTCCAGGTTTCCGCTGTCAGGATAAGGATTTCCCAGGTCTTGCGATACTTCTTTAAATATATTGATCAGAGAGGGTGGATGGGCAGTCCCGTTTTTTACCGAAAAACAAAGTCCATGCGCCTGTCCGGGTCCGTGATATGGATCTTGCCCGATAATAACCACCTTGGTTTTGTCAAACGGGCTATGATCAAATGCTGCAAAGATATCTGCCCCTTTAGGATAACAGGTTGTGGCTTGATACTCCTGTTTTACAAATTGGGTCAGTTTAATGAAATAGGGTTGTTGAAACTGATCTGTTAGCTCCTGTTTCCAACTGGAATGAATCCTTACCTCCATGAATATTTCTCAATCGACTTAGAAAAATAAAAATACGGGATTTGTCATTGGGGAACAACAGGAGTACTTAATATAAAAAGGCTTACAAATTAGCGGCCCACTTGCAACAATTGCTCATTTGCCAACTGGTTTTGGGACATCCTGTATTTTAGTTCGTCAATATAGAGGCGGGAGCCTTTATTGCTCAGGTACTCATCGGATTTTATTGCCCAGGTCAGGGCCTGTTCAAGATCCTCCATGGCCTCATGGACCACTGCTAAATTATAGCAGGCCATAGCTCGTATTTTGAGCTTATCATTGGACAGTTCCTTTTTCCATAAGGCTATTGCACCTTCCCAGTCCTCATTCTCAATACTGCTTTTAGCCGTTATGAAATTATCCGCACCTGTTGTGTGATACCTGCGATAAATTGTTTTTGTATACGGTCTAAGTCTCGAACCATAAGCTTCACCGGTAATTCTGCTTTTTAATACCAACGAATCCTGCCTGCTGCCAATGGCCTGATAGGCACTTAGCGGGCTACTGCCCTGGGCTCTAACTGTAACATGTTCCTTAAACACAAACTCATCCAGGACCGCTTTTTGAAAGGGATCATAGATGCGCCATCCATTCTCTATAAGGGTTTCCAGGGTGAGCTCATGTCCTTTTTTATCCTCATCCAATCGCATCAGGTCGCGTTGATTGATCCTGCTCTTTTTCAAAGTGATTTCCGTATCCGCATGATAAAAAGCAAGTGCAAAGATGGCATCCAGTTCATATCTTTCGCATAACGCCTTTATGGCACTCCAGGAAGATTCATCAGGCCAGCCCTCCTCATTCTGAACTATAGCGGATTGGGCCTGAAGGCGTACTATGGTATCAAATCTCGGGTCCTGATTAAGATTTTCAAACAAACCGTCAATTGCAGCGTCGGTTCCTTTTTCTTTTAGAAAATCGTCATCCCGGGCAATTAGCAGATCCATGCCGGTTTTGCTTTGCTCAAGGTTGTCAGACAAGTGCATGTTGACAACTCCTATTCTTTTAATGGTTCCGGAAAGAGATACAGGGGCTGGCTCAACAACATTAATAGCAATTTGCCTGGCCGAATTGCACCCCATGAACATTAGCAGGGAAAGAACAAATAGCAGTGATGAACTCAGACGTGATATCATATCCGTACAGGGCATAATTGAAATTTAATATCGGGCAGATAGCTGTTCCTGCAGCAGGATTTCCTGTTTCTGCCTAAATTTCAGGCTATTCAGATAGTTTAAGGCGCGCTTGTTCCGATAATCCACATAGGACCGGGAGGCCCAATCTATTGCTGCTTTCAGGTTTCCATTTATTTCATTGATAATAGCCATGTTATAACAGGCTCTTCCGGCAATTTTCGGTTTGGGATTATATATTTCAAGCTCCCAAAGTTCGGCTGCTCCCTGCCAGTCTCCGGTCTGAGCCCTTCGTCTTGCCATTTTAAAATTGTTCGATCCCCGCACAAAGTAATCCCTGGCAATACGACGATTAGTAGGTGATAATCGCAGCGCATAGTTTTTCCCAAGGGCCATACTGCGTTGCATAACAGCCTCTTTTCTGTTCAGGATAGCCTCATACGCTTTTATTGGGTTTATACCCTTACCCGCAGCAAAAACTTCCCCATGAGATATAAATTGGTCCGCGATTATGCGATCTGTATTGTCATATATCCGCCATCCGGTCTTGATCAGCGTACGCAAAGAGAGTTCATGAGCCGGGACCGCCATCTTTATGCCCAGATCGTTGGGCACCTGCAGGGTGGTCATTCTATAGGAAACCTTTGTATTGGTATCATATAGGGCCAATGAGAATAGTACATCCACTTCATTCTCGGCACAAATCTGTTCTACCTGTTCCCAGGTCAAGGTGGCAGGCATAACACCAAGCCCTTTATTTATATCTTCAACTTCCAGGATCTTCATCTCATCGTAAGTACCATACTCATGAAGCACCTCTGAAAGCGCGATCAAGGTAGCCTCGGCACCTTCTTTATCCAGCATCTTGCCTTCCGCTGATAAAATCTGATCAATTTTGTCGACATGCTTGTTGGATTCAGATGGCATACTGCGGTTAATAATGCCAATTTTGCGGGCATCCGCAGACAGCGTCACCGGCGCCGGTTCTGTAATCCCCATTGTTAAGCGATTGGTTGCACTGCAGCTTAGGAACAAACTAGCGAGCAGCACTCCGGATAGTAGAATGAAATATCTTTTCATGGGATGCATTTTTATCCATTAATTACTTCCCATTTTCATTGCTATGTCTCATATTACAAAACACGTATACTACCTGTTTATTGCTTAAAATTGAAGAATTAGGTATAAATCAAGCCGATTTCAGGAAAAGAAGCTATTGCCTACCTTTGCGCAGTATTTGAAGATTAATGAGCGGCATACTAAAAAAAACATTACAGGATCTTGAGTTTCCATCGGTATTGCAGCAGGTTTCGGCCTATTGCAATACGGATTTGGGCAGGGATCGTGTGTTGCAAATCACGCTGATCGAAGATCCGAATGCACTGAGGCAAGCTTTGGGAATGACCTCGGAATACCTCTCGTCTTTCAGCAATGAAAACCGAATCCCTAATCACGGTTTTGACGCCATAACTGCGGAACTTCAATTACTGGGAATTGAAAACACTTTACTTGATCTGGCGGGTTTCCGTAAAATATCAGTAATCTGTCAGACCGTAAGTACCCACAAGCGTTTCTATAAAAAATTCAAAGAATACTATCCCCTGCTAAATCAATCAGCAGATGAGCTGGTAGAAAATCAAGAAATCCCGGAACAAATAGGGAGGGTCATTGATCGTTTCGGAGAAATAAAGGACCGGGCTTCGGAAGCTTTACACGGCATTCGCAGGGAGATGAATCAGGTTAGGGGCAAGATAAACCAAAGTTTCAACAGCGCCCTGAACCGATATCAGGCATCGGAATTCCTGGACGAAATCAGGGAATCTGTTGTGGAAAATCGCAGGGTTCTGGCGGTCAAGGCCATGTATCGCAAAAAGGTCAGAGGTACGGTAATGGGTAGTTCCAAAACTGGTAGTATTGTTTATGTCGAACCCGAAGCGGCCTTGAGATATAGCCGCGAACTCAATAACCTGGAATTTGAAGAACGGGAGGAGATTCAGCGAATATTGAAAGAACTCACTGATATTATACGCCCATACAGGCAGTTGCTTCAGCACTATCAGGATTTCCTTGCGCAGATCGACATCATAGCTGCGAAGGCTAAATATGCCAAAGAAATCAAGGCTTTACTGCCTGAAATCAATACAGAGCGAAAATTATATTTAAAGGAGGCCTATCATCCCCTGCTGTTTCTGTCCAACAGAAAGCTTAAGCAAAAAACCTGGCCACAAACAATAGCCTTGCATCCGGAAAATCGGATTATCGTTATCTCCGGTCCTAATGCCGGAGGGAAAAGCATTACACTCAAAACCATCGGATTGTTGCAAATTATGCTGCAAAGTGGCATGCTAATCCCCGTCCATGAGCGAAGTACAGTTTGCCTTTTTGATAAGATCCTCACGGATATTGGAGACAACCAATCCATAGAGAACCATTTGAGCACCTATAGCTACCGACTTAAAAACATGAACCGATTCCTGAAAAAGTGCGACAGTAATACCCTTTTTCTGATCGACGAATTTGGCACGGGTAGCGATCCTGAACTTGGTGGTGCCCTTGCTGAGATTTTTCTCGAGGTTTTTTATGAGGCTGATTCCTTTGGGGTTATTACCACGCATTATGCCAATTTAAAAGCACTGGCCAACGAACTCCCAAATGCCACCAATGCCAATATGCTGTTTGATAGCCAGTCCCTTCAGCCCATTTTTCAGTTGGAAATGGGTCAGCCCGGCAGCTCCTTTACTTTTGAAGTAGCCCAGAAAAACGGGATTCCATACAGCCTGATCAACAGGGCCAAGAAGAAGGTTTCCAGAGGTAAGGTGCGGTTTGATGCCACGATTGCCAAGATGCAGAAGGAGCGTTCGAAAATGGCTAAAACCGGAAACCGATTACAGGAGGAGGAATCTAAGGCACGTGATGAGGCGCAAAAACATAAAGCCCTGAGTGCAAAGCTCAAGAGTAAACTGCAAAATTATCAGGAACTCTATGATCATAACCAGCGAATGATTTACCTGGGAAATAAGGTAAATACGTTAGCAGAGCGCTATTTTCACGACAAGAAAAAAAGGCCTATGGTCTCTGAATTAATTCGGATTGTTGAAACCGAAAACAGCAAAAGGAAGAAGAAGACCGCAAAGGAAGCAAAAGCCGAAAGGGAAAAGAAAAGGAAAATTTCCGAGGAGCTCAAGGAGGAAGTTAAGGTGGTTCGAAAAGCCAAAAAAATCGCCCAAGAAAAGGCAGAGAAAATTGAAAAAACAAAACCCAGACCTGTTTTCAGGATCGGCGATCGCGTCAGACTCTTTGATGGAAAGGCAGTTGGCACCATTGACAACCTGGAAAAAAATAAAGCTGTGGTTAATTATGGTTTATTTACAACCAATGTCAGCGTAGATCAGTTGGAGTTAGTTGAAGCGAAGAAATGACCGGACCAGAACAGCGCATAATTCTATTTGACGGGGTTTGCAACCTCTGTAATCGGGCTGTACAGTTTATCATTAAGCGGGATAAGGCAGACCGGTATCGCTTTAGTGCCCTGCAGAGCGAGATGGGCCAGAAACTGACCTCAGAACGCAATATCGATACACAAAAAGTAGATTCCATTATCCTTATAGAACCTGGGAAGGCCTATTACATTAAGGCGGCAGCCGCTTTAGAAATTGGCAAAAGTTTTGGGGGATTCTGGCGTGCCCTCGGGCTTTTTGAATGGGTTCCTCCGGTGATCGGCAATTGGATTTACGATATTGTGGCTAAAAACCGGTACCGCTGGTTTGGCAGAAAAGACCAGTGCATGATCCCTACGAAGGAACTAAAGGCTAAATTTTTGGAGTAGCTATTTGAGATTGTCCAGAATAAAATCCAGGGTTGGATCCTGGTTTTGCTTTTCTGTGAATGCATTATTGGTATACGTAATCTCCTGGGCTAATCCCAATTCTTTAAGGTAGCAAACCACAGCTTCGTATTCCAGTGCTACTTTACCTGAAAGTAAACTATCCATCGGCTGGCCTTGCTTGTATCTGTTATAGATTTTACGCAAACCACTGAGGTATAAACGATCCTTCGTAAAACCACCTCCACGATGGGCACGCAATGTTATTGAAAAAGCTTCGTGCTTATTGAGCTTATGTTGATTGTGGATCAAATCAAAGGTATCAGAAAAGTTATATCCTTTAATTAAACTATCGGATGCTATAACCCTGTAAGCTAATTCTTTAAGTCTTTTAAGTGTTAAGGCACCACTCATGTATTCACTAAATACAGCCAGGCCTTCCTGGGTTTCCACGTTCTTTGGAAAGCCGTGCGAAAATATCTTCAAGGGCTGCAGTAAGCCGTTAAATGTAGTTACCAGGTGGACCGCTATTTCATGATTGGCCAGGGTCTGTAATTCATTTTTGCTGAACATTGCATGCCGCTTGATCAGTAAGGTCTGTGTGGCATTGCTAACCATCGCGTCTGCCGCAATATGTGTTGAAAAACGAATGTTAAGCGGAAAATCGTACTGCTTGGCAAACTCTTCGAAATAAGCTTTGGCCTCCTCCGCACTAAATACCTTTTCCATATCCCTATTGCTGGGCTCGTCAGTATAATGAAGAATGAATTGCGCATTTTGGACATCCCTCTCCCTGGGTGTTCCATAAATACGGAGTGAATTGTAATAGAATTCCTTTCCCCTGCCTATGGTTTCAATACACTGGACCATATTGGCGTAATGGTACAATACATCTCTGAATAGATTATGCAACCTTTCATCGGTTATGCGCTCAAGGCGCTGGGAAAAGAACAACCGGTGTAATTTATAGGGATCAAATTTCAGTTTAGGGTATTTAAATACCGGTTCATAAAGGTATTTGGAGGCAAAGAAGCGCTGCTTTTCTTTTTCAACGTTCAGGGGATTTACATAGCTCAGCAATTCGATCCGGTGCACTAACCGGTCCAGATTACCATCAATCTCAAATAAGGCCATGTACCTGTCCTGCTGCAATGCTAAACGATTTCCCTGGCTCATAGTTCGGCTTCCTCAAATTCTTTAGCCTGCAAAGGTATTAATTCTTTTAGTTGGTTGGTTACGGCCTGAACTACTTCCGGAAAAATTATGCCGGTGTATTCATCACAATACACCTTGGCAATTTCCGTGGCCAGGACCAGCGTATTTGGAAAAGTAGTGGTGACGAACTTCAGAAAAAATCCATTTCCCTGGAAGGTGTCGTTTATGCCCGTACTCGACTTTATCCCGTGAGGTAATTGCATCTGACCTAACTTGTGTTCCCAGGACTCGACAATGGAACCAAAACGTTTGTTGTCAATATTGGCCGTTCCCAGATTCCAGGTCGGTACCTCGCGCTCCCAGCGCTTCCAGTTGTAGCTGTGCATATCAAAAACGATCACCCTGGGAAACAACTGTTCCAATTTGCCAATCAAGCTGTGCACCACTTCATAAAAAGCAGTATGCTTTTGCTGACTATGATCGTACTCTTCTTTGGAAAGTGGTTCCTTCCAGAGCTGTTTTCCCCAGGCATCGGAATATATCGCTCCGTCCGGAGGTCGGTTCAGGTCGTATTCAAATCTGCTGTCGCATCCTGCAATGACTATGGGATGTGAATCTACCATGCTGCGGGTACACGGATCTTCCTCGTACCAGCGTTCGTATTCAGAGTGCAGGCAATTGTCCCAAAGGGATTTTCGAAACTGATGCCCGTCATGAACGGCACCGCAAACGTAAGGGACATAACGGGATATTTTCAGGGTAAAGGAATAATCCTCTGCTACTGCTTCGAAGACTGATTCCCGCTCAATTCGATCAATGATCTCAGCAACCGATAATCTAAGCATTCTCAACTTCGTTACGCAGGCGGGATCTGCGATCAAATGCCTGTAATTGATCAATCACTTTGCTCTCAATGAAATCGATCACCTTGGCCTGTATCTTCGTCTTATACACCTTGTTCATATAGGTAATTCCTCCCGGTGACATCACATTGACTTCGACCAATTTGCCTCCAATGACATCTATACCAACAAAATACAAACCGTCTTTTACCAGTTTAGGGCCGATCTGCTTACAGAGGGCTTTTTCCTCTTTGGTCAGCTGGTGTTTGGCTACGGAACCCCCCGCGGAAACATTGGACCTGTGGTCATCTGATCCGGGAATACGACGCATGGCGCCAATAGGTTCCCCGTTCAGGATCAGTATACGTACATCGCCCTTGTCAGCACCCTCGATATATTCCTGCAGGATTACATAATTGGAGCTGCCATCAGAATTGGAGATATAGAAATCAAGCAGCGACTTGATATTGGACATGGCAGATTTCTCAATTAGGATTACCCCCGATCCCCCAAAACCGTTTAAAGGTTTCAGGATCATTTTATCTGCCTCGGATTCTTTGATCATCCGAACGAGGTAGTTCTTATTTTTAGATACATGGGTCGCCGGGATGATGTTGTTATGACTATCACCAAAAGCAGCAGTGTATAATTTATTGTTAGCCTCCCGCAGACCCTGCAGGGAATTAATGATGAATACATCGTCTTTAACCGAATCCAGAAAATTCAGCATTATGGGATCAAGGGGCGGATTGGCCCGCATAAAAATCACATCAAATCCTGCCAAGGGCAGCATTTCCTCGCGTATTTCAGCTTTCCTGTAAAAGCTCTTCAAGTTGGAAGGCACTTTCTCCATACGACCAATAACGGTACAAAAGGCATTGGTTACGCTGTTTCGTATAGTCAGGTTTGCCGGGGTACATAAGGCTACTCCGTGATTGCGTTTGACACATTCATGAATCAAAGCAAGGCTGGTATCGTTTTCGGGATCAATTTGCTCCCAGGGATACATGAGAAAACAGATATTCATGAGGCTTGTATTAGTTTATTTCACTTCTTCGTAATATTCATCCCAATCTTCAACGCGAGGTTTACCAAGTTTGCCCACAGATTTCGCTACAACCATGGATACTGTGGCATCTCCGGTAACGTTGATGATGGTCCGGCACATGTCCAATGGGCGGTCCACTGCAAAGATCAGGGCCAATCCAATAGCCAGTTTATCAGATGGGAATCCAATAGATTCCAAAACAATAACCAGCATGACCATACCCGCACCTGGAACAGCAGCAGAACCTATGGAGGCCATCAGGGCTGTTAACACAATGGTTAGCTGGTCGCCTAATGAAAGGTCAAATGCAAGGGCCTGTGCAATAAAAACGGCAGCAACCCCCTGATAAAGGCTTGTACCATCCATGTTGATGGTAGCCCCAACCGGGAGTACAAAACTGGATACCTCTTTATCTACCCCAATATGTTCCTCAACACGTTCCATGGTCACCGGCAGGGTAGCCGCACTAGAACTTGTAGAGAAAGCCAGTAACTGAGCCGGGCTGATCTCTTTTAAAAACCAGAATGCATTCTTTTTGGTGTAGGAGGCCACCACGATCGAATAAAAGAAAATCATCAAACTCAAACCAAGCACAACCACTCCGGCATACTTCAGCAGAGCATATAATAGATCGGGGTCTCCTGAAGATGCCACCACATTGGCCAGGAGGGCAAACACCGCAAAAGGGGCTGTTAGCATGATGAGATCCACCATTTTAAGGACAACGTAGTTCAGGGCGTCAAAGAACTGCTTCAAAGGTCTGGCCCTTTCTTCACCAATTAGCAGCATGGAAATCCCAAGGAAAATGGTAAAGAAGATCACCTGAAGCATAAGGGCATTGTCGCTCATAGCACCAATAGCGTTATCGGGAACCATATCTTCTAAAAAACCGAGCGGCCTTTCCCGTTGCTTGGAGGCTTCTTCGATCTTGGACACCACACCGGTGTCAGATGCATAGGTTTCGGTAAGTTTTGCAATGGTATCATCTGAGATCCCCTCACCCGGTTGCAGGATATTGACCAGGATTAACCCTATGGTAATGGCGACCACCGTGGTACACACATAAATCATAATGGTCCTGAGGCCAATGCGGCGAAATTTGGAAATGTCTTTGAGGTCCGATATCCCTTTGACCAGCGATGCCAGGATCAGCGGGATGGCAATGAGTTTGAGTAATTTAACGAAAATGGTGCCAAAGGGGTTGATCCAGTCCTGTACGAATTCCCTGCCTCCTTCCGGATAGGTCATTACAAAGCCAAACACGAGTCCCAGGACCATACCGATGAGGATCCTCCAGTGCAATTCCAATTTCTTCATGAAAATGTTCTTGATTTTAAAGCGGAAGATAATGTTTTGACTGCAATTCCCCTAAAAGAATTCAACCCAACTTATTGCCTCGTGCCCGCAGGTAAAAGTCGGCCAAAACCAGCGCAGCCATGGCTTCCACAATGGGAACTGCCCTTGGTACAACACAGGGGTCATGACGCCCTTTGCCCTGAACTGCTACCGAATTTCCTTCCTTATCAATAGTTTCATAGGCCTGGATGAGTGTGGCTACGGGCTTAAAGGCAACTTTAAAATAGATATCCATGCCATTGGATATCCCGCCCTGTATTCCCCCGCTGTAATTTGTTTCTGTTGTGCCATCGGAATTAAAGCGGTCGTTGTGCTCACTTCCTTTCATTTGCACGCCCGCAAAACCTGAACCGTATTCAAATCCTTTCACGGCATTGATGGATAGCATGGCCTTTGCCAGTTCGGCGTGTAGTTTATCAAAAACGGGTTCCCCAAGTCCAACGGGAACATTTTTTATCACACAACTTACTACACCTCCAATAGTATCCCCGGCTTTTCTTACCTCACGGATCAGGCTTTCCATCTCCGCAGCGGTATCCGGGTCCGGACATCGTACCGGGTTGGACTCGGTGAGTGAAAAATCAATTTCCTGGTGTGGGCGGTTTAAGATTACCGGGCCCACCTGAGACACATACGCCTGGAAATCAACCTCCTTTAGCAACTGTTTGGCAATAGCGCCGGCAACAACCCGGCATGCCGTTTCCCTTGCAGAACTTCTTCCTCCTCCGCGGTAATCTCTAAATCCGTATTTCTGATCATAGACATAATCGGCATGGGAAGGTCGGTATGAATCTTTAATGTGCCCGTAATCCCTGGATTTTTGGTTGGTATTCTCAATAACGAAACCAATGGGAGTTCCGGTTGTTTTTCCTTCAAAAAGACCCGAATGAAACACTACCTTATCCGCTTCTTTACGCTGGGTAACTATGGCAGACTGCCCAGGTCTTCGCTTATCGAGTTCTCCCTGCACGGCTTCCGGATCAAGTGCCAAACCTGCAGGGCAACCTTCCAGCACACCCCCAATGGCCGTTCCGTGAGACTCCCCATAAGTGGTTAGCTTAAAAATTTTCCCAAACGTGTTTCCCATACAACGGTCTATTTTTCGTGAGCATCATCTGATAGATGCTACAGCCGGAAAAGACTTTTCAAAGGTAAACTGAAATAAGTTGGGTACCAAAACCGAATCACTTAATGTTGCCTTAACAATTAGGCAGTGGCCTTAATCAAAGCTTAACGCATTCATCAATAATTGATGACCTCAGGGTTGTCAATTAATTATACCCATAGGTCTAATTTTGCTTGGAGTTAATCCTTGCCTTTTGAAAAAACGAAAAATCGACATAGCTGTTATTTCCGATGTACACCTTGGGACATACGGATGCCATGCTGACGAATTGATCGCGTATCTGAGCAGCATCCAGCCGGACAAGCTGATTCTCAATGGAGATATTGTTGATGTCTGGCAGTTTAGCAAGCGATACTTTCCGGCGGCCCATTTAAGGGTGATAAAGAAAATTATCGGCATGGCCTCTAATGGAACAGAAGTGTTCTACATTACCGGCAACCACGATGAGGTGCTTCGAAAGTTTGCGGATACTTCGGTGGGAAATTTCAGTATTCAAAACAAACTGGTCCTGGAATTGGACGGCAGAAAAGCCTGGTTCTTCCATGGGGATGTTTTTGATGTTTCCATCCAGAATGCGCGCATGCTGGCTAAACTAGGAGGTTACGGTTATGATATTTTGATCCTGATCAATCGATTTGTCAACTGGTGTCTTGCTAAATTGGGCAAAGAAAAATATTCCATTGCCAAGCGGATTAAAAACGGGGTAAAAAGCGCTGTAAAATATATTAGTGATTTTGAAAAGACAGCCTCGGATCTCGCCATAGAAAATGGTTATGACTACGTGATTTGCGGGCATATTCATAAGCCCAAAAAGGAGATCTACGAAAATAAACACGGGAAGACAACCTATTTGAATTCCGGAGATTGGGTAGAAAACCTGACGGCATTGGAATATTCGTTTAAACGCTGGAAAATTTACCATTATAGCTACGACAAATTATCCCCGTTCTTCGCTGATGAAGAGCTAAAGAGCATGAATATGAATGAACTGATATCGTCCATCATAGAAATCAAGGAAAATAAATCTGGTGCTAAGGAAAAAGATGGAGAATCAGTTGAGGACTAAGGCCTGTTTGAGTATACTTATCGGGTGCATAGCCACCACTCCTGTGCCATCCTTGATCTGATGCCGGCAGCTTGTTCCGTTAGCTGCAATAATGGCATCCCCGGCGGCTCTCACTGCTGGAAATAGTCGTAACTCCCCCGCTTTCATGCTTACCTCATAGTGTTCCTTTTCGTAACCAAAGGAACCGGCCATACCACAGCAGCCAGCGTTAATAATACTTACTTCGTAATTGACGGGCAGATTCAGAATGTCAAAGGTGACTTTCTGATCGGATAAGGCCTTTTGATGGCAATGATTGTGAATCTTGACCTCGCGCTTTTCTGAGGTGAAGGATGCTGCTTTAATTCTACCTGCAGCGGCCTCCCTGGACAGGAACTCTTCGATGAGAAAAGAATTGGCAGCCAGTTGTTCGGTTTTTTCCCAGTCCAGATTGAAGCGTTTGTATTCATCCCGGAAACTCAAAATGGCGGATGGTTCAATCCCCAGAACAGGAATTCCTTTGGATGCATAGGGTGCAAGTCCATCCAGATTCTTTTGAGCCAGTCGTCTGGCCGATTTGAGAAAGCCCTTCGATAGCTGCGCACGTCCGGATTGACCAAAATATAACTCCACACCATAACCCAGGCCAACCAATAAATCAATAGCATCTCTCCCTATATCCGTATCTAAGTTTTCCGTGAACTCGTCAACAAATAACACTACTTTTTTAGTGCTATTTAACTCTTTTACAAGGCTTTTAATATATTTATTTAAATTATTAGTTGATATTTTAGGAAGTGGCCGTTCTGTTGCGATTCCCGATACCTTTTTTATTAACCCGCCCATAATCCGGTTTTGAAATAACCAGTTGGTGAGTCCGGGAGTAATGCTGCCTAATTTGTTCAGTCTATAGTTATGAGCAAACAGTCGGCTTCTGAAGGAATAGCCATTGGCCTCCTGATACTGGTACAGGAATTCGGCTTTCATTGTAGCGATATCTACATTACTAGGACATTCACTGCTGCAGGCCTTACAACTTAAACATAAATCGAATACGGTTTTCAATTCTTCTGAATCAAAAGGATTGTCTTTGGAATTCGTGGTTAACATTTCCCGCAATGCGTTTGCCCGGGCCCTGGTCGTATCTTTTTCCTCTTTTGTTGCCTGGTAACTTGGGCACATAGTTCCTGGAGCCAAATGTGTTTTCCGGCAATCACCACTACCGTTACACTGCTCTGCCGCTCTCAGGATACCCTGATTGTCTGTGAAATCCAACAGGGTTTTGATGTCGGGTTCATCCCGATTGGTCTCATAGCGCAAGGACGCGTCCATGGGATAGGCGTCAACTATTTTACCTGGATTAAAGATGTTTTTAGGGTCGAAGTATCCTTTGATTCTTTTTAGCAGTTCATAGTTCGCTTCCCCGATCATCATCGGAATAAATTCGGCCCGGACAATCCCGTCCCCATGCTCACCACTAAAGGAACCGCGGTATTTCTTAGTCAACCTGGCCACATCCGTGGTGATCGCTCTGAACAGGCCGACATCCTTTGATCTTTTGAGATCCAGGATGGGTCTCAGATGTAACTCCCCGGCCCCCGCGTGGGCATAATAGACCGCTTCCTGATCATAGTCCTTCATGATAGCGGTGAATTCGCCAATAAAATCTTTCAAATCTTCCAAAGCCACAGCCGTGTCCTCTATACACGCCACTGCTTTCCGGTCTCCAACCATATTTCCCAATAATCCTAGACCTGCTTTTCGCAATTCTATTGCCTTCTTTATATCAGGACCATAGAGTACCGGATAGGCATAGCTAAATCCGGATTTATCAATCGTTGCCAACAGGTTCTCCACCTGTTTTTTTAACCCGCTCTCCGTATCATCGCAAACCTGCAACATTAAAAGTGCCTGGGGATCCCCTTCCACAAAAAAGCGATTGGCGAGTTGCTGGCGGTTGTTTTTGGTACAGTCAAGGATCACCTTGTCCATCATTTCACAAAGGTGCAGGTCACACTCCATTAACGGAAGCACATCTGACAGGCAATTTTCAAGACTTGCATAATGGGTCACTACCATGGCCGATAAGGCTGGTGGCAGGTCATCTAATTGCAAGGTAACTTCTGTGGTAAAGGCCAGGGTTCCTTCACTCCCAGTCAGAACATCACAGAGATTTATCTTCTCTTCACTACCCCCAAACAGCGTACACTTTAATAAGGCGTCAACGGCATAGCCGGTATTCCGGCGGTGTATCGCTGATTTGGGAAAATTAGCTTTAATATCTTCCTGAATACTCTTGTTTTCTAACTCCTTATGAATGTTCCTGTAAATACTACCCTCCAGACTTTCCATCTTTGCGGTATCGAGAAATTCAGCAGCTGTAAGGGCTTTGAATTCTGCTTCTGTGCCATCGGCCAATACCGTTTTGAGCGCGACCACCTTATCGCGGGTAACTCCGTATTGAATGGAAGTAGTGCCACTGGAATTATTGCCGACCATACCGCCAATCATGCACCGATTGGAGGTTGAGGTGTCAGGGCCAAAAAATAGTCCATGCCGGGCAAGGAACTGGTTCAGTTCATCACGAATAACGCCTGGCTGCACCCTGACTCGCTTTTTTTCAAGGTCGACATCCAGAATTTTGGTCATGTGACGGGAAACATCAACCACGATCCCCTCCCCTACACATTGACCGGCCAGTGAGGTTCCTGCCGTTCGTGGGATAAGGCCAATTTGATGTTCTGCCGCAAACTGCACCAGCACTTTTATATCATCAACCGTCATGGGATAAGCCACGGCAATGGGAAGCTTTCGGTAGACCGAAGCATCCGTTGCATATAGTGTCCTTGTAAGTCTATCCAGGTGAATAGAACCTTGTAGGGCATTGCTTATCTTTGTGAATAAATTTTTTTGCAATCGGAGACAATTTTGCCAGCTAATTTAAGTTTTTATTGACTGTATCATTGCCAGAAGGCATTTAATAATATTTAAAACTTAGAACCAATGAAAATTTTGAAATTAATTCCTGTTATTTTTTGTTTTATCGGAATTTCGATGAGTGCTCAGGACATCTCAGAACATGCATTAGGACTGAGATTGGGAGATAGTGACGGTTTCGGTGCCGAAATATCATATCAGAAGTCCGTTGCACGTTACAACCGTCTTGAACTCAACCTGGGCTGGCGGGACAATCGTAATTACGACGCCTTTAAGCTGGCAGCGGTATACCAATGGATTCATTCGCTGGATGGCAATTTCAACTGGTATTATGGTGTAGGTGGTGGACTTGGAAATGTTGACTTTGATGCTATCCCTAACGAGGAACTGGATGGCGGGTTGTTTATTTTTGGTGCCGGAAATATCGGGATCGAATACAATTTTGATATCCCCCTACTGCTTTCGCTGGATTTCCGCCCTGAAATCGGACTTGTGGGCTATGACGATTTTTCCGATAATTTTGACTTTGATATTGCTCTTGGGATCAGGTATCAGTTCTAAATTGTAATAATCTTTTAAAGAGCCCTTGACAAGAGATTGTTAAGGGCTTTTTTATTATGGCTTATATCAGTATTTTTGCACTCTGAAAATGATCCATATGAAAAATATTCTTTTTGCTCTGGTCCTGATTTCCCTGATGGTCAATTGTTCCCCGGAACCCAAAGGTTACGAAGTTAATGGTGCAATCACAGGAGAAATGGAGGATGGTGCCCAGGCCTTCCTTAGAAAATCCAATGATGTAGGGCGTTTTATCAACATAGATACTACATCAGTCGTTAATGGGATGTATACGTTTAGCGGACAACAGGATGAGGCGGAAATACATTATATTTTCTTTGATAACCTACGCGGTAATATTCCATTTATCCTGGAAAACGGAACTATCGAAATCAGTGCTCAACGAGATAGTCTCGGCTATTCGAAAATAAAGGGTACCTATCAGAACGAACTATTTTCTGACTTTCTTAACGGGTCAAGAGCCATGGCTTACAAGGCACGAGGTATGACAGCTGATATGCGTAAAGCCACAGCGGAAATGGATACCGTACAAATGAATTCGCTAAGGGAGGAGTATTCTGAATTGCAGGAAGAAGCCAGGGAATTCGAACTTAATTATGTAAAAGAAAATCCAAATGCCATTATCTCTGCGCTGATTATTCAGAAAGCTCTGCAACAGCGCTTATTACCGGAAAGTGAGATCAAATCCATGTTTGATTCCCTGAGTCCGGAAATTCAGAATTCAAAGATTGGCAAGAAGATCAAAGAAAAAATAGAAAAAGGAGAAAAAGTAACTGTTGGCTCCAGAGCACCGAATTTCTCGGCTCCTACCCCATCCGGAGAAGAACTGGCGTTGAATGATGTTTTGGGCAAAGTAACCCTGGTTGATTTTTGGGCTGCCTGGTGCCGTCCTTGTAGAGCGGAAAATCCAAATATTGTTCGTGTATACAATAAATACAAGGATAAGGGATTAAGCATTCTTGGGGTGTCTTTGGACCGGAAAGCTGAGGACTGGAAAAAGGCCATATCCGATGACGGCCTGGAATGGAATCATGTATCCAACGTGGATTACTTTGACGAAATCGCAGAGCTATATAACGTAGATGCTATACCCGCCAGTTTCATTTTGGATGAGAATGGAGTGATAGTCGCTAAAAATTTAAGAGGTGCGGCGCTGGAAAGTAAAATTGAAGAGCTTTTTCAGTAGTACAGAAAATAATTTAAACAAAAAACCCTCTACAAGAAGAGGGTTTTTTTATGTCCTTTTATTAAAATTTATTTCGGATATCTTCAAAAGTTCCGGCGATACTGACATTATCTCCAATTTGAACGTCGCCATAAATGTTGACTTTAGAGTCGGAACCTAAAAACTCCAGAGTAGCCCCGTCTTCTAAAATTAAATCTCCATATAAGGTTAAATCACCTTCTACCCGGAAGGTTGCTCCGGATTCCACTTTGAGTTCTTTTCTGGAATTATTTCGGCCAATGATCAAACTGCCCCGGTATTCGAACAGCGCATTTGTGTAGATCCATACATTGTTCCTAACTGTCCAGGATCCGCATAGTAACAGACTCCCGTTAATCTTCATATTATTGAAACGTTTGGAACCACTAAATGCATACTCCTGTCCTGCCGGAATATTCAATTTGGCACTTCCCTGATATATGGGCAATGAAGCGCAACGGCTTTCCAGACTTTCCGAAGGTCGGTTTAATTTTATAATCTGCACCCCTTCTCTTCCGGACGCTGCGATTATATAGTCTCCTTTGGACTGCACATAGTTTACGGACCCTTCCAATTCAATAATACCTACCGGGTTTAATTGTCCATCTTTCTCCTCGCTCAGGCAGAGTCCGGCTCCGCCATTGGCCATAAGGATCACTTCCTCATTGGATACTACAGCATTGGTTACACGGTCGCCCGCGGCCAGTCCCTCAGGATTTACCATAATTGGCAGGTATTCCAGCAGGTTACCTGTGGATTCGCTATATACTCCCGCGCCCTGACCTGCTTCGGAAACAATAATACGATCGCCTGTATAATCTATTGTTTTCTTTGTAGCCAGTCCAAGGTCTGTTGATACGGGTATTTCCTTTAGTAGCTGATAGCCTGCGTCCAATATTTTAAGTCCGCTGCCTGCATCTAACAAGGCAATTTTACCATCGTTCAGGGCTATTGACCTTAAATCAAAATAGGGCAATTCGTCCAGAATACTCAGGTCTGTTTTATTATAGATGGTAAGAGAACCCTCTTTTCCACTGGTCACCAATATCCGATCTCCCAGGATTCTCAGATCATTAGCATTGAATCCTTGTTGAAAACCGTATTGAATACCCCCATCGATATCAAATCTACCATTGAAAGCAGGTAATTTAGCTACGAAAGAATTTGAAGTTGCGGTTACAGAGGTTTCCGCATCAACCCCGCCTGCGGCATAAACAAAACCACTATTATAGGTTACCGCATTGATGTCTGCATTTATATATATCAGCCTGGAAGTTAATCTGGGAGTTGCAGGGTTACTTATATTGATGATGTCCAACCCGCCAAAGTACTCTTCCCCGGCAGTATTATAGGAAACGTAGGCGTAATCCCCATTAACAAAAACATGGGAAGCGGTCAGTTCTCCTCTTGAGGGATAGCTGGGTGGTCTTACCTGTGCCACAAGACTTAGCGGGAAGTCCCCGGCCTGTTCCGCTTTGGCTGCTGAGGCCGATTTGGAACTGCCCCCGTCCTCCTCGTAGATATCCAGAACTCCGGATACAGCAAAGGAGACATTTTCTTCAAGAACAGCCTCGTTATTCTCTACCAAAACATCTTCCTGTAAGTCCTCCTTGAAAATAGTCGTTTCATCGCTACAGGATGCAGCGGTTAGTATTGCCACAAGCAATACGAGTGACCAGTTACGGCGCATAAGTAGGTGTTTTAACGTTAAATTGGATACTTATAACGATAAAATAGGAAAAATGGTATACGATAAAAACAGTTTCTGACTCTGTTAAAAACAAGATGGCATATAGGAGGTGAATATCAGAGTTTCCCCAATTTCTCCAGCACAAATAATATGACAATGGGAATTGCCAATAAGATTACCATAAGTGTCTCGGTTACAAACAACTCAGGTTTAAACAACAAGGTTATCACATAGCCGCCAACAGCCCCGCCAAAGTGCGCCGTATGACCAATATTCCCAAGCCTGTTTTTCATACCATAAATGGAATATAGCATATAGCCAATTCCCAGAATATAGGCAGGAATGGGTATTGGTATAAACATGAGGATGAGCTTCATGTCTGGTTGCAGCAAAATAGCTGCGTAGAGAATGCCGGTTACAGCACCACTAGCCCCCACAGCACTGTAAAAAGGTTCTTCACGATGAAAAAACAGGGCCAAAAGACTACCGGCAACCAGGCTGATAAAGTACAGAATGAGAAACTGTACAGGCCCAAACCAACTGATTACTACGTTCGCAAAAAAATAGAGGGTAAACATGTTGAGGAACAGGTGGGCAAAATCCACGTGTAGAAAACCCGAAGTAAACATCCGGTCTTTTTGGCCTGCCTGTATAGCACCGATGTTAAACTTGTAGCGTTCAAAAAATCGGAGGTCATTAAACCCCCGTAACGAAATCAATACATTAGCAGCAATAATGGCAACAGTTGCCAGGTGAATATTCATGTAGTATCCGCTTATAATACCTGCCAAATATAGCTATATTTGCCTTTATTTTACCGCATGCAGTTATTGGTTTACGTACTTTCCTATCCCCTTTTAAGGTTTATTTCTATACTTCCTTTCCGCCTGCTATACCTGGTATCAGACCTGGTGTACTTTTGGTTATATCGTGTGTTTGGATACCGAAAGAAGGTGGTTCGTGCCAACCTGGAGTTGGTCTTTCCTGATAAAACCGAATTGGAAATACGCACTATCGAAAAGGGATTTTACAGGCATATGTGCGATATGTTCCTCGAAATGATCAAAACTATCGGAATCTCTGTTCCTGAAATACAGAAACGTTATGTGTTTACCAATGTTGAGGAATTACACCGATTTGAAGAAAAGAAGCAATCGGTGATGCTGATGCTCCCGCATTATGCGAACTGGGAATGGGTTTTTTCTTTAAATACGGAGACTTCTTCAAGTGCTTTTGGAATTTATCAGCCGTTAACCAATAAATATTTTGATCGCCTCGTACGTTCACTACGGGCCAAGTGGGGTACCACACTGATCACGACAAAGCAAATCTGGGATGTGGCGACAAAAAATAACAAAGAAGGCCAACTGGCCATCTATGGAATTATCAGCGACCAATCCCCAATGGTCCAGAAAGCGCATTATTGGGCCCCCTTTATGGGCATTACGGTACCTATGCATACAGGAGCTGAATTTCTGTGTAAAAAGTTTAAGCTACCGGTACTGTATTTGAAGGTAGAAAAAGTCAAAAGGGGTTATTATCAAGTAAGTTTCATTGTTCTTGCAGAAAATCCTGAAGCATACCCGGACTACGAGATTACCGATGCATTCTTTCAGCAGGTTGAAAACTCCATTTCAGAGGCCCCTGAATACTATTTCTGGACACACAAACGATGGAAACACAGAAACAGGAAGCCCAAAGAAGAAGCCAAGGTACGCGTGGGGTAGCCTAGGCTAGTCCGGCATAAGTCTTCATTTCATCTATCAGTCTTTCCGCAAGCTTATCTGCTTTTTCCTGACTTGGTGCTTCGGTATAAATGCGAATAATAGGTTCCGTATTGGATTTGCGTAAGTGCACCCAGCTGTCTGAGAAATCAATCTTAACCCCGTCTATTGTGCTAATCTGCTCCTGGGCGTAATGTGCTTCCATTTTCTTCAATAGGTCATCCACATTTAGATCCGGAGTTAATTGAATCTTTTTCTTGCTCATAAAGTAGGCCGGGTAACTTGCTCTTAGGGAAGATACACTATCCCCATATTCGGTTAAAAGCATCAGAAATAATGCGGTACCCACCAGGGCATCACGTCCATAATGACTGGCAGGGTAAATAATCCCACCGTTTCCTTCTCCACCAATGATAGCACTAGTTTCTTTCATTTTAAGCACAACATTCACTTCTCCAACTGCTGCCGCCTCGTACTGCCCGTTATGCTTATGAGTAATGTCTCGTAATGCCCTTGTTGAAGAAAGGTTGGAAACCGTATTGCCAGGAGTCTTTGATAAAACATAATCGGCGCAGGCAACCAGGGTATATTCCTCGCCAAACATTTCTCCTTCCTCACTAATGAATGCAAGACGATCCACATCGGGATCAACCACAATTCCAAAATCGGCTTTCTCCTTTTTTACCAGTTCGCAAATATCTCCGAGATGTTCTTTAAGCGGTTCGGGGTTGTGAGGGAAGTGTCCTGTGGGTTCGCAATACAGTTCTATCACTTCAACACCAAGGGCCTTAAGCAGTTTCGGAATCGCAATCCCGCCACTGGAGTTAACCCCGTCCACAACAACCTTGAATTTTGCAGCCTTTATTTTATCAGCATCCACCAGCGGTAAACCCAATACTTCCTGGATATGGATATCTATATACCCATCATTGCGGGAAACCTTACCTAATTGATCCACCTCTGTAAACTCAAAATCTTCACGCGCTGCCAAATCCAATATTTTGGCCCCTTCTATCGCATCCAAAAATTCCCCTTTGGCATTCAATAGTTTTAAAGCATTCCACTGCTTTGGATTATGGCTGGCCGTAAGGATAATGCCTCCATCCGCTTTTTCCTTAGGAACTGCTATTTCAACGGTAGGTGTAGTTGACAAGCCGAGATCCAAAACATCAATGCCCAAACCTGTCAGGGTAGCCACTACCAGGTTTTGGATCATCTCTCCTGAAAGTCGGGCATCCCTGCCAATTACCACCTTTAAAGGCCCGCTTTGAGAGGTCGTTTTCAGCCAGGTGCCATAGGCGGCGGCAAATTTCACAGCATCCAAAGGGGTTAGGTTTTCACCGGGAACACCTCCTATGGTGCCTCGAATGCCTGAGATAGATTTGATTAAGGTCATAACAATCAAAAAAGTTTCTGCAAATATAAGAGACTTACCCCTTACCCTGCCGTAGCAATTTGTAATTTAGTTCCGTAGAATATTGAAGTCTCATATATGAATTTTTTGGCCCATATTTATTTGTCTTTTGATGATGAAGAAATCACTATTGGAAATTTTATTGCCGATAGCATCAAAGGAAAAGAATACCGGCAATATCCTCAAGGAATTCAGAAAGGTATTCTGCTTCACCGGGCGATAGATTCCTACACCGATGCACATCCCCTTCATAAGCAAAGCAGTAGCAGGCTTTATCCCGCCTACCGGCATTACAACCGGGTAATAGTCGATATTTTCTATGACCATTTTCTGGCTAAAAACTGGGAGGTATATTCTGAGGTGCCCCTGCATGATTATGTAGAGCACTTCTATTCTTTGCTGGAGCAGCACTACCCTATTCTCCCTGAGGGAATACAACGTATGATGCCTTACATGATCTCAGACAACTGGCTCCTTAACTATTCCAAATTGGAAGGAATAAGCAGGGTACTTGCTGGAATGAACAGGCGCACTAAAAATAAGAGCAAAATGAATTTTGCCATGCGTGAGCTCGACCAGTTCTACGGTAGTTTTGAGCTGGAATTCACTAGTTTTTTTGAGGATTTAACATTATTTTCAAAGCAGAAATTCACATCCCTATGCAAAGAATAGTTCTTTTAATTACGGCTTTATTTCTGATTCAGTGTAAAGCGCCACCGGCCCAGCCTACTGGTCTGGTTACAGAAAAAGCCATGGTTGTGTCGGCCAGAAAAGAAGCCTCAGAAGTTGGTGTGGCTATAATGAAAAGAGGCGGAAATGCTTTTGATGCTATGATTGGTACCGAACTGGCGCTGGCAGTGGCCTACCCCTTTGCTGGTAACCTTGGCGGTGGAGGTTTTATGGTATACCGAATGAACAATGGGGAAGTTGGTGCACTGGATTATCGGGAAAAAGCACCTCTAGCTGCCCATAAAGATATGTACCTGGATTCTCTGGGTAATGTTATCCCGGGAATGAGTACAGTAGGAGCCACTGGTGTGGGTGTGCCGGGCACAATTGCCGGGATATTTGAGGTCCATAAAAAATTTGGAACCCTTCCCATTGAGGATATTATTCAACCTGTAATCGAGTTGGTAGACAGGGGCGTTGAAGTTACTGAAAAACAAGCCAAACGCCTGGATTATTATTGGGATCAAATTGTTGAAGTAAATGGAGATAACACCCTGTTTTTCAATAAATGTATACCTGGTGATACCTTGCGTTACCCGGCACTAGCCAGCACCTTGCGAAGAATCGCTCAAAATGGACGGGATGAATTTTACAAAGGAGAAACTGCTAAGATCCTGGCCAGGTTCATTCAGGAAAGAGGCGGGTTTGTAACTGAAGAAGATCTCGCCCGTTATGAAGCCATATGGAGGCAGCCCATCATTTTCCGGTATAAGGATCTGAAGATCATTTCTATGAGTCCGCCAAGTAGTGGTGGGGTTACCATCAACCAAATTTTTAAAATGATAGAACCCTACAAGATCTCCAAATACGGACATAATTCCCCTGAAGCTATTCAACTCTTTACAGAAGCTTCGCGACGGGCTTATGCCGACAGGAATTACTATCTAGGTGATCCGGATTTTGTAGACATTCCATTAGATGTGCTGCTCAGCAGGGATTATTTACAAAGTCGCATGGAGAATTTCTCCTTTGAACAGGCTACGGCTTCCGCGGAAATTGAGCGAGGGGCTGTTGAGGTCGTTGAGAGTTCTGAAACAACACATTACTCTATTGTAGATGCCCAGGGCAATGCTGTTTCCGTAACTACCACCCTGAATGGGGCTTATGGATCGAAACTATATTGCGATGAACTTGGATTTTTCCTGAATAATGAGATGGACGACTTCAGTGCCAAACCCGGAGTGCCAAATATGTTTGGGCTCATAGGTGCTGAAGCGAATAGCATTGCTCCGGAAAAGCGAATGCTCAGCAGCATGACCCCTACCATAGTAGAAAAAGACGGCAAACTTTGGTTGGTAGTGGGCACCCCGGGAGGTTCTACCATTATTACGGCGGTAGCACAGACTATTCTGAATGTTTATGAATTCAACCTGAGCATGCAGGAAGCAGTCAATGCCCCCAGGTTTCACCATCAATGGCTTCCGGATAATATAACTTTTGAACCCGACGGTTTTTCCGATGCCTTGAAAGAGGAACTTAAATTCAAAGGGTATCAGATTAATGAAGACCGGACTCCGATCATAGGGAAAGTAGACGCTATTCGCGTGCTGGAAGATGGCAGATTAGAAGGAGGAGCCGATAAGCGGGGTGATGATACTTCCGTAGGTTATTGATAAATAACTTCAGCAATCTGCTATCCGCGAATTTGTTGTTTTAATTCCTCCATGGATTCCTGAAGTTGTCGCAATAAACCGTGTTCTGTAGTCGCTTCCAGGCCAAAGGTCAATTTACTGCTCACCAGCCATAATTCCTGGATTTGTTCCGGTGTGATTTCATAAGGAGGATAATTCTCATTCAGGGAGATTAGAATGAGCTTTCCTGAATTGGGATGGCGTTCTATTTTCTTCACGAGAACTGCATCCTGGAGGACAATAACGTACATTTTACCGGGCCGTATATCTTCAAGATCTTCAACAGCTCTCGCCAGAACCCAGTCGCCTGGCCTTAGATTAGGAAGCATACTGTCTCCTTCTACCTGGAAACCGCGGTAGGTAGCATTGCGAAACTCAGGGATGGGCAAATCAAAAGCCGGTAACTGACGGTACCAGCTGGTATCGTGGATATTCTGCGGGTAGCCTGCAGCGGCCTTGGCATTAACCAGGACCATATTCTCCTGCTCCGCATTATCTACAGTCACTACTTTGGGGATTACACTGGTCTGGGAAGGCTCCAGATATTTGGTCTCACTTTCTCCAAACAGCCAAAGCGGATTGATCTTAAACTGCCTGAGCAGTTCCATAACCAGTTTGCCGGATAATTTAGTACGACCCCTTTCAATATCAGCCGTGGTATTGGCGACACCCAATAATTGGGCAAACTCTGCCTGGGTGTACCCCAGTTCCCTTCTTATTTCAATAAAACGTTTAATTGTTGTTTCCTGTTCCATCCTACTTAAAGCTACGTTTACATGCCCTGCCTATCAAACCATACGTACAGGCGGGCTCCTCAAATATACACAATATGGATAATATCCAAAAATAATTTGGAATATTTCCATTATTCGGAAATAATCCATATTTTTGGAAATATTACAAGTGTAGGACATATTTTAAAATCAAGGATTATGAAAACTGGGGTTATTTTGATTTACGACGGGACATTTGGCGGTTTCCTAAGCGCCGTATTCCAGGCATTTGAAGCGCACCTGAACGTAGTAGACATACAGCAGAAAGGAAAATGTCAGAACGAATTCTTTGCGCAAACTCTGAACGTTGCAACCTCTACTGACAAGGCCAAACAGGTATGGTATACCTTAAGGGATAAGAATTATGAGTCCCTTAAAAACATGTATTTCGCTTTTCTAAGTGAAACGCCCGGAATTGAATTGCAACTATACGGTCAGATAAAAAGCTTGATAAATGGAAATCCTGAGGCAGGATTGAATACTTCAGCCACTAACTTTTTAAATATTTCAGAACTAGCCGCACGGGTGGCCAGTGAAAAAAGGACCACGGAAACCGGTCTGGTCCTGAATTTCGCAAAAGGAAAAGCCCCTGTAGTCTATCTGAAACCCAAATACAATATACTTCCGCTTATTTCAAAATATTTCCGTTTAACCTATCCCTCCGGGCCCTGGGTGATTTTTGATCAGCAAAGGAATTTTGGTCTGTACTACAACGGACAAAGGGTTATTCTTATCCGGGAGGTTCCTGCTGAATTCCATATGGCAGATGCAGCTTAAGGCCAAAAAAAGACCGGTATAGTCCTTAACTTATCAAAAGGAATGCTGCTTCCTTTTTAGTCGTCAAAACCGTACCTTAGCGATTTTGTTTGGCAGGATGATCAACTTCGAGGAAAACATACAGGTTAAAGGTGCCCGGGTACACAATTTAAAGAACATTGATGTAACCATCCCTCGTGAAAAACTGGTGGTTATAACGGGTTTATCGGGCAGTGGAAAATCCTCCCTGGCCTTTGATACCATTTATGCGGAAGGGCAGCGACGCTATATCGAGACGTTTTCGGCCTATGCCCGTCAATTTCTCGGAGGCCTGGAGCGCCCGGATGTTGATAAAATCGACGGGCTCTCACCGGTAATTGCCATCGAACAAAAGACAACCTCAAAATCTCCAAGGTCAACTGTGGGAACTATTACCGAGGTTTATGATTTCCTGCGCCTTTTATTCGCCCGTGCCGGAGAGGCATACAGTTACAAGACCGGAGAAAAAATGGTTAGTTACAGCGATGAACAGATCCGCGAGCTGATCATGTCTACCTACACCGGTAAAAGAATCAATATTCTTGCCCCAATTGTAAAATCCAGGAAGGGGCATTATCGTGAGCTCTTTGAACAGATCGCCAAGCAGGGTTTTGTAAAAGTTCGTGTGGATGGTGAGATTGTCGATATTGTTCAGGGGATGAAAGTTGATCGCTACAAAACACATGATATTGAAATTGTGGTCGACCGCCTGTTGGTTTCCGAAGGGGAAGAATTGGAAAAACGATTGGCAGAATCCATAAATACAGCCATGTACAGTGGCAATAATGTGCTGATGGTGCTTGAGGAAGAGCGTGCGGAACCGCGCTACTTTAGCAGGGATCTGATGTGCCCGACTTCCGGGATTTCTTATCCCATCCCCGAACCCAACACCTTTTCCTTCAATTCGCCCAAAGGCATGTGTCCGGATTGTCACGGTTTGGGACATGTTTATGAAATAAATGAATCAAAAATCTTCCAAAACAAAAAGCTTTCCATCAAGGGAGGAGGCATTGCTCCTTTGGGAGAATACAAAAAGTCCTGGGCGTTTCGTCAACTAGAGACCATTGCACAGCGATATGAATTTGATCTCAACGATCCTATAGAAACCTTACCGGCTGATGCCCTTCAAGTGATCCTGTATGGCGGAAAGGAAAGTTTCCAGGTCGATTCTAAATCCCTTGGGGTGAGAAGGGAATATAAGATTGATTATGAAGGGATTGCCAATTTCATCAAGACCCAACATGCAGAGGCGAACTCCAGTAGCATAAGACGTTGGGCCCTTGGGTATATGGATCGCATTAGCTGTCCGAGCTGTGAAGGCTCACGTTTAAAAATTGAGTCCCTGTATTTTAAGATACAGGATAAGAATATTGCAGAGCTAACTGCAATGGATATAGGAGATCTGGCTTCCTTTTTTCATCAATTAAAAGATAAACTCGAAGGAAACCAGAAACAGATTGCTGAGGAAATCATCAAGGAAATAAGTACCCGATTAAAATTTTTGCTGGACGTTGGCCTGGATTACCTCTCCCTGAGTCGCAGCTCCAAATCCCTGTCCGGAGGGGAAGCCCAGCGTATTCGACTAGCCACCCAGATTGGTTCACAACTGGTGGGGGTCCTTTACATACTGGACGAACCCAGCATTGGTTTGCATCAGCGAGATAACAACAGGCTTATCAAATCCCTGGAATCCTTACGGGATATTGGGAATTCAGTAATCGTGGTGGAGCACGACCGGGACATGATCGAACACGCGGACCACGTTATTGATATAGGCCCCGAAGCGGGCAAACACGGCGGGGAAATTATTTCTGAGGGGTCTCCACAGGAATTGATTCAACATCAGACGCTCACCGCTGACTATATTTCCGGTTTAAAAACAGTTCCGGTTCCTCAGAAAAGACGCAAGGGAAATGGAAAGACACTACTGCTGACCGGATGTACAGGAAATAATTTGAAAAATGTAGATGTACTTTTTCCACTGGGAAAAATGATTGGGGTGACCGGGGTATCCGGAAGTGGAAAATCAACCCTGGTCAATGAAACCCTATACCCTATTCTGAATGCACATTTTTTTAATGGGGTAAAGAAGCCCATGCCCTATAAAAAAATTGAGGGCCTGCAACATATCGACAAAGTGATTGATATCAACCAGTCGCCCATCGGTAGGACACCTCGATCTAACCCTGCTACCTATACCGGAGTATTTGGGGAAATCCGCTCCCTGTTTTCCAAAACACCGGAAGCTGCCATAAGGGGTTACAAACCCGGAAGGTTTAGCTTTAATGTCAAGGGAGGTCGTTGCGAAACTTGTCAGGGAGGCGGTTTACGGGTAATTGAAATGAATTTCCTGCCGGATGTATATGTTGAATGCGAGACTTGTAACGGCAAACGTTTTAACAGGGAAACCCTGGAAATTCGATACAAGGGAAAATCCATTGCTGACATTTTGGAAATGACCATTGAAGAAGCTGTGGACTTTTTCGAAAAAATTCCTAAGATCCACCGAAAATTGAAAACCATACAGGAGGTTGGTTTGGGGTACATTTCGCTGGGACAACAATCAACCACACTTTCCGGAGGAGAGGCACAGCGGGTTAAACTGGCCACGGAATTATCAAAACGGGATACCGGAAATACCTTTTATATACTGGATGAACCTACTACCGGACTCCATTTTGAAGATATCCGTGTCTTAATGGAGGTGTTAAATCAATTGGTAGATAAGGGAAATACGGTACTGGTAATCGAGCACAATATGGATGTTATCAAAATGATGGACCACATTATCGATATTGGCTATGAGGGTGGTCGTGCCGGTGGTATGATTGTTGCTGAAGGTACCCCTGAAGAGGTGGCTGAGGATGATCGCAGTTACACAGCAAAGTTCCTGAAACGGGAACTCTTTGAAATATCTAATAAGATTCGGGTCAGCAATTAGAAATATTCTGACCAATATGTACGTTAACTCTTTTGGGTTTAATTAATAGATCATGAGAAAAGAAAAGCACCATAAAGGGTGGAATGAAATAAAAACCAATGATTCCTGGGCCATTTTCAAGATCATGGGTGAATTTGTCAATGGATTTGAAAAGATGAGTGCCATTGGCCCCTGTGTTACCATTTTTGGATCGGCCCGAACGCAGCAGGGAGAACCGTATTACGACCTAACCGTCAATATTGCCAGGAAAATTTCCGAAGCTGGCTATGGGATCATTACCGGTGGAGGGCCTGGAATCATGGAAGCAGGGAACCGGGGAGCTCATCTTGCAGGGGGAACTTCCGTAGGTCTTAACATTGACCTCCCTTTTGAACAACACGACAATGCCTATATTGATGAGGACAAAAGCCTGGATTTTGATTATTTCTTTGTGCGAAAGGTAATGTTTGTAAAATATTCACAGGGTTTTGTGGTACTACCAGGAGGTTTTGGGACCCTGGACGAATTATTTGAGGCCATTACCCTGATTCAGACAAATAAGATTGGAAGGTTTCCAATTATTTTAGTTGGTTCACATTTTTGGGAAGGACTCATCAGCTGGATAAAGGAAGTAATGCTTGGTGCAGGAAACATCAGCGAAATAGACCTGGACCTGATAAGAGTGGTAGATACGGAAGAAGAAGTAGTTAAACTTATTGATGCATTCTACAAAGGTCACACCTTAAGCCCCAATTTCTAAGTATACCTATGCCGCCAGGAGGACGTTTGGGAATACCGTTGGTAATCATGTTTTGCTCATGTTTGTTGTTGACAAATAGGGCTCATGGTCAGCATGTAAACACCCTGAACGCAACTCTCGAGACCGAAACAAGAACGGTAAACATTCAACAGGAGTTTACCTATTACAACTCGGCTCAGGATACTTTGAAAATCCTGTTCTTTAATGATTGGGCGCATGCCTATTCCGATAAGAATACCGCCCTGGCAAAGCGGTTCGCAGAAGATTTTAAAAAGAGTCTGCATCTGGCAAAGGACAGAAACCGTGGATCCACAGAAATATTCAGCATGATCGATGAAGATTATCGGACCCTCAGCTGGAACCGTCAGGAAGATCAGATCGACATCGTTCGTGTAGAATTGCAAAAGCCAATACCCCCCGGAGGCAGTCAACGTTTCGTTTTTACCTATTCTGTTAAGCTCCCTCCTAATCGCTATACGCCATATGGATATGATCCGAATGGTGGCTATTACCTGAAGGACTGGTACCTTACCCCGGCTGTCTTTGACGATGGGTGGCAGCATTATTCCAATAAAAACCTGGAAGACCTGTACACCGGGATTACTGATACCAACATCTTTTTTACCTTTCCTCAGGGCCTTGACCTGGGCACCAATTTCAACGAAGTAAATATCACCCAGTTTCCGGATAAGAATTATGCCACACTAAGCGGGGTTAATCGTAAATCCTGCGATATTATTCTGAATGCTCAAAGAACCTTCACGAAACACGTAACCCCTCACCTGGTAGTGGAAACAGATATTGAATCCAAACGGTACGACCCAATTGCACAGGGAGTCTCTATAAATCGTATCACCGGGTACATAACCGAAAACCTGGGGGAATTCCCATACGAACAATTATTAGTGAGTGAAATCGATTTCAACAAGAATCCACTCTACGGATTGAATCAGTTGCCGTCATTCATCAGGCCTTATGAGGAGCAATTCCAATTTGAATTGAAATTTCTCAAGACCGCATTGAGAAGTTATATGCGGGAAACGGTTTTTATCAATCCTAGAAAGGAACAGTGGCTAACCGATGCTCTGGTTAACTATTTGATGATTACCTATGTGGAAACCTATTATCCAGAGCAGAAACTTCTCGGTAAACTTTCCGGGATTTGGGGAGTGCGTAACTATCATCTGGCCGAAATGGGATTTAATGAGCAGTACGCTTTTTTCAATATGCTAACGGCCCGGAAGAATCTGGATCAGGCCCTGAGCGCACCCAATGATTCCCTAATTAAGTTTAATCAGAAAATTGCCAATACCTATAAAGCAGGCCTGGGCCTGGCCTATCTCGCCGATTATCTGGGGAAGGATTTTGTTGATAAAAGTGTCCGGGAATTTTACGCCCAGTACAAACTTAAACAAGTAAGTCCCCTGGATTTTATCCGGACTTTGGAAGAAAATACAGAAGAAGATATCAGTTGGTTCTACAATACCTATGTCAACTCGGATAAACGAATTGATTTTAAAATATCCAACGTAATAAAGACCCAGGATTCCCTCTATGTTACGGTCCGGAACAAAACTGGAACCAACGTCCCCATTTCCCTTTTTGGGATTCGTAACGATACGGTGGTTTCCAAATACTGGTTTACGAATATCCCGAAGGAAAAGGAGTTTGTAGTCCCGAGGAATCGGGAAAACCGCCTGGTTTTGAACTATGACCAGAAGATCCCGGAATTTAATCAGCGGGATAACTGGAAGACACTCAAAGGATGGTTTTCCAGCAATAAGAAACTCAAATTACAATTCTTCAAGGATTCGGAGGATCCCTACTACAACCAGATATTCTACATGCCCGTAGCCAATTTTAATGTATATGATGGTTTAAGTCCCGGAATACGATTCACAAATAAGACCTTGTTAGAACGACCATTTATTTATGATTTTTCACCCAGTTACGCCTTGCGGGAGCAGGCTTTGGTCGGTTTTGCAAAACTCAATTATCGGAAATACTTAAAAAAGAGTGGCCTTTATGTTGTAAACTACGCATTGAGGGGATCCTCTTCCCATTTTCAAACCAATTCACGATATAGCACCTTTACCCCTTCTATTGGTCTCGGCTGGAGGCCTGCCGACCTCAT
>CAJHYA010000096.1_pt1 | contig 33613 bp, 29 predicted proteins | sample 9198611 | NCBI WGS metagenome assembly CAJHYA01 (sample SAMEA7708353, study PRJEB35096) | sediment metagenome | biome: marine neritic benthic zone biome [ENVO:01000025]; feature: sediment [ENVO:00002007]; material: shallow marine sediment [ENVO:03000034] sea grass bed [ENVO_01000059] ... | reverse complement strand
TGTGACAATATGTGCACCTTCTGCGTGGTGCCTTTTACCAGGGGCAGGGAATGAGCAGGGATCCGTATTCCATAGTGGAAGAGATCAACCAACTCTGGGATAAGGGATTTAAAGAAGTAACCCTCCTCGGACAAAATGTGGACAGCTACCTCTGGTATGGAGGCGGATTAAAAAAAGATATTGAAAAAGCTTCTGAAATGCAGAAAGCTACTTCGGTGAACTTTGCCGGCCTGCTGGCAATGGTTGCTGAGGCACAACCCGGGATGCGCATCCGGTTCTCTACCTCCAATCCGCAGGACATGACGGTAGAGGTGATTGAAACCATGGCCAAGTATGCGAATATCTGCAACTACATTCATTTACCGGTACAAAGCGGAAGTGACCGGATCTTGCAGCAGATGAACCGCTTGCATACCAGAAAAGAGTACTTTGAACTGATCGACACCATACGGCGGCTGATCCCTGATTGCGGGATTAGCCAGGATATGATCTCCGGATTCCCGACGGAAACAGAGGAGGACCATCAGGACACCTTAAGCCTGATGGAGTACGTGAAGTACGATTTTGGTTTTATGTTTGCCTATTCTGAAAGGCCCGGCACCCTTGCTGCCAGGAAACTGCCGGATGATGTGCCTATGGAGGCCAAAAAAAGCCGGTTACAGGACATCATCGCACTCCAGCAAAAGCACAGTCTCTATAGGAATCAACAGCACCTGGGGAAAACAGAGGAAGTCCTGATAGAGGGCAATTCCAAAAAGTCTGATGCCCATTGGATGGGCCGGAATACCCAGAATACCGTTGTTGTATTTCCAAAAGAGCAATATCAGGTAGGAGATTTTGTCCTGGTCAAAATAAAAGATTGTACCTCTGCCACGCTGATAGGGGAAGCCATGGGATATTCAAAAGGATAAGACAATGGAAAATCTGCAGGCGATAAAACAAAGGTTTGGGATCATTGGTAACAATGAAAAGCTAAACAGGGCACTGGAAAAGGCCATTCAGGTTGCTCCAACAGACATTTCCGTGCTGGTCACGGGAGAAAGTGGAGTGGGTAAAGAAGCGGTGCCTAAAATCATCCATTCCCTTTCCCACAGGAAACACGCCAAGTATATTGCCGTAAACTGCGGTGCTATTCCCGAAGGCACTATAGATAGTGAGCTTTTTGGCCATGAGAAAGGGGCCTTTACAGGAGCAACACAAACACGTAGCGGATATTTCGAAGTGGCAGACGGTGGGACCATCTTTCTTGATGAGGTGGGAGAGCTCCCCCTTACCACCCAGGTGCGCCTGCTGCGGGTCCTGGAAAATGGAGAATTCCTGAAAGTTGGTTCTTCTCATGTTCAGAAAACCAACGTGCGTATTGTTGCCGCTACGAACATGAATATGATCGAAGCGATCAAAAAAGGAAAATTCAGGGAAGACCTGTATTACCGTTTAAGTACGGTTGAAATCAACATTCCTCCACTGAGGGAGCGACAGGAGGATATTTTTCTGCTTTTCCGAAAATTTGCTTCAGATTTCGGACAGAAATACAAGATGCCAACCATCCGGTTGGAAGAGGATGCCGTGCAACTGCTGCTTAAATATCGCTGGCCCGGAAATATCCGTCAGCTCAGAAATGTAGCCGAACAGATTTCTGTTCTGGAGAAAAGCAGAAGTATTAGCATGAGTACCTTAAACAGCTACCTGCCCAATGCCAATGACTCCAACTTACCCGCAGTAATTCCGCCAAAATCACAAGAAGGGGACTTTAGCAATGAACGGGAGATCTTATATAAGGTGCTGTTTGATATGAAGGCAGATCTAAACGATTTGAAGGAATTAACTATGGAATTGTTGAAAAGCAGTGACCTATCCAAAGTACATGAAGAACACGGACCCTTGATTGAAAAGATCTATGGTGAAAACGGGGAGCCCCCGGAAGCAGAGCGTACCGCTGTTGAACTGCTACCTCCCCACGAAAAAGAAACGGTTGCACCCTATGAACCCCCCAGCGAAGATAAGTACCATTTTGCAGAGGAAATCGAAGAGGAGGAAACCTTATCTTTACAGGAAAAGGAAATTGAACTCATTAAAAAGTCCCTGGAGAGAAACCGCGGAAAACGAAAGGCAGCAGCTGCCGAACTTGGCATTTCGGAAAGGACCCTTTACCGGAAAATTAAACAATACGATCTGTAGTTCATGTTGCACATAATTCAACATAGTTCAAAAGCGGTAAAACCCTTAAAATGGTTCCTGACACTACCAATTTTCCTGGCATTCTCCTGTGGGGTATATAACTTTACCGGAGGCGATGTGGGTACGGCCGCGACTTTCCAGGTCAGTTATTTTCAGAATTATGCAACCCAAAGCCCTGGATCGATCTTCGAGCCCGGACTGGACAGGGATTTTACGCTGTCCCTACAGGATGTAATCCTGAATCAGACCAACCTGGACCTGGTCTCCTCAAATGCAGATCTGCTTTACGAGGGGGAAATTGTAGAATACCGGATCTCCCCCATGACGGCTACGGCAGAACAAAGGGCAGCACAAAACCGGCTTACCATGAGTGTCAATGTGCGCTTCTTTAACCGAACCAAGGAGGATGCGGACTTCGAAAGGCGTTTCTCGTTCTTCTTTGATTACGATGCTAATGCCCAGCTTTCGAGTGTACGGGATGAAGCACATCAGGCTATTTTTGAGCGGATCAATCAGGACATTTTTAACGAATCCCTGGCCAATTGGTAACGACAAATGAAGGTTTCAGACTTTACATACCTGCTGCAGTCCCCGGATAAAGTGATCCAACCGGAACAGACGCAACATCTGGAAGAAATCCTTCAGGAATATCCCTATTTTCAATCGGCCCGTGCCTTGCACCTCAAGGGTCTGAAGAATCTCAACAGCTACAAATACAACAATGCGCTGAAAGTTGCTGCTGCTTATACAACAGATCGCGATATATTATTCGACTTTATCACTTCGGAGCAGTTTTTACAAAACAGCATAGCTGATGCGGTCTCGGGAAGGAATGCACTTTCTGATCAGGAAATTGAATCTGAGGAAGTAGAGCCAAATCCGGAGATGGACACACAACTTATCCCTGAGACCGACGACGCACCCCTCCCCAGATCGATTCACGATGCAGAAGACATTCTGAATCCTGCTCTTTTTGAAAGTAAGGATGCGCCTTCAGAAATTGAAGCTGCTGAAGAAGATGAGGCGGCAGAAGAATTGCAAATAGGCAAGCCTATTTCCTTTACACGGGACGAAAAATATTCCTTTAGTGAATGGCTTCAGCTGACCTCCCTGAAAGGTGTGCGAAGGAAGGAAGAGCCCAGATCGGAACAAGACGATACAGCGGAAGAGAAAACATCCCAGGACGAAGCTCGAAAAAGGAAATTCGACCTGATAGATAAATTTATTGAGAAAAAGCCACGGATCAGTTCCCCTGGGGAAGAAACGGAATTGATAGACATTACTTCCTCCACCAAAATTGATAAAAAAGCGCTGATGACAGAAACCCTGGCACAGGTTTATCTGGAACAGCGGAAATACAAAAAAGCCATTCAGGCTTATAAAATCTTAAGTTTGAAATATCCAGAAAAAAGTAGTTTCTTTGCAGCCCGCATAAAGGCGGTGAAAAAGCTGCAAAAAGATAAACCGTAACCCTATGAGTACGTTTACGATATTTTTGATACTGATTATTGCTGTTTGCCTGCTTCTTGTACTGGTAATTATGGTACAAAACCCAAAAGGAGGAGGCCTGTCTTCTTCCTTTGGAGGAGGTGGTAGCCAAATGATTGGCGGGGTTAAAAAAACAGGGGATTTCCTGGATCGCAGTACATGGACTTTGGCAGCCTTGCTAATTGTTTTGATCCTGCTATCCAATGTAGCCTTAAAAGGTAATTTCACGGAAGCAGAATCCAAACTCCTTCAGGGTGATGATATAGAGACCACGGTTCCGGAAACCGTTCCCGAAGAAATTCCTGAAGAAGTACCTGCCTCCCCGGGTGTGAATCCTGTAGACACCATACAGTAATTCGCATTGGGCAACAACATATGACATGCCGGCTTTTGTGACAAGCTGGCATTTTTATTTAACAATATGTCAGTTTTTATGCCATGGCATAATTTCTGACGATAGAAATCGTGACTTTTTAAATTTAAAAATACGAATATGGCTAAAGTGAACATCAAACCATTGGCAGATAGGGTTCTTATCGAACCTATGGCAGCGGAAACCAAAACCGCTTCCGGTATTTATATCCCAGATACAGCAAAAGAAAAACCTCAAAAAGGAAAAGTGGTAGCTGTGGGACCCGGAACAAAGGACGAAAAGTTAACAGTTAAGGTGGGAGACACTGTACTGTACGGGAAGTATTCCGGCACCGAACTCAAGCTTGAGGGCACCGACTATTTGATGATGCGCGAAAGTGATATCCTGGCAATTGTCTAACAATTAAAATCGACTATAAAATGGCAAAAGATATACAATTTGATATTGATGCAAGAGACGGCCTTAAGAGAGGTGTGGATGCTCTTGCGAATGCAGTAAAAGTGACCCTTGGACCCAAAGGAAGAAATGTAATCGTAAGTAAAACATTTGGAGCCCCACAGGTAACCAAGGATGGCGTGACCGTTGCTAAAGAAATAGAATTGGAAGATCCCCTGGAGAACATGGGGGCACAAATGGTAAAGGAAGTGGCATCCAAAACCAATGATCTTGCTGGTGATGGAACCACAACGGCTACTGTACTGGCTCAGGCCATAGTAAAGGAAGGTTTGAAAAACGTTGCCGCAGGAGCCAATCCTATGGATCTGAAACGCGGAATCGACAAGGCCGTTGAAGCCATCGTCGAAAACCTGTCCAAACAAGCGAAGAAAGTAGGAGACTCTTCAGAAAAAATCAAGCAGGTTGCTTCTATTTCCTCTAATAACGATGTAAATATTGGCGAACTGATTTCTGAAGCTTTTGAAAAAGTAGGAAAAGAAGGTGTCATCACCGTTGAGGAATCCAAAGGAACAGACACCTATGTGGACGTGGTTGAAGGGATGCAATTTGACAGAGGCTACCTCTCACCTTACTTCGTTACAGATTCAGAAAAAATGATCGCCGACCTGGACAACCCGTACATCTTGTTGTTTGACAAAAAGATCTCTACCATGAAAGATCTGCTTCCGGTACTGGAACCGGTAGCCCAGTCTGGTAAACCCCTGTTAATTATCGCTGAGGATGTTGACGGCGAGGCTCTGGCTACTTTAGTAGTTAATAAATTACGTGGATCTCTTAAAATTGCGGCGGTAAAAGCGCCAGGATTTGGCGATAGGAGAAAAGCGATGTTAGAGGATATTGCCATACTTACCAATGGTACCGTAATTAGTGAAGAACGCGGATTTTCCCTCGAAAATACTTCGGTTGACATGTTAGGTACTTGTGAAAAGATTACCATTGACAAGGATAATACCACTGTTGTTAATGGATCCGGAGCTGCCAAAAACATCAAAACACGTGTAAATCAGATCAAATCTCAAATAGAGACTACGACTTCTGACTACGATCGCGAGAAATTGCAGGAAAGGCTTGCCAAGCTTTCTGGTGGAGTGGCTGTACTTTACGTGGGAGCTGCCTCTGAGGTAGAAATGAAAGAGAAGAAAGACCGTGTGGACGATGCACTACATGCAACACGGGCCGCTGTGGAAGAAGGTATTGTTGCCGGTGGTGGGGTTGCTTTGGTTAGAGCCCAGAAACTCCTGAGCAAAGTTGCTACGGAAAATGCTGATGAAGCTACCGGGCTACAGATTGTGGCACGGGCGGTAGAATCACCACTGCGTACGATTGTAGAAAATGCAGGAGGCGAAGGTTCTGTAGTTGTGGCCAAAGTTCATGAAGGTAAAGGAGATTTTGGTTATGATGCCAAATCAGAAAAGTATGCCGACATGATGGAAGCAGGAATTATCGATCCTAAAAAAGTAACCCGTATTGCTTTAGAGAATGCGGCTTCAGTTGCGGGAATGATCCTGACTACCGAATGTGCCCTGACCGACATTAAAGAGGATACACCTCCAGCTCCTCCAATGGGAGGTGGCGGCATGCCCGGCATGATGTAATGATGCTTTAGCTAGAATACACGAAAAACCGCCCGGGATCCGGGCGGTTTTTTTATTGCCAATTTAATGCTCTCAACCCCTTCAATTTTTTGAGCTAAATTTGTTAAAAATCAGCGCTATGTTCAGTATACTCTACAAAAAAGTAACGGCCATTTTAGGCGATAATTCAAGTAGTGTAGAAATAAGATTAGAAAAGGTTTGCAGGCTTTTACGAGATTCCATATCGCATTACGATTGGGTAGGGTTCTATTTCCGAAACGGTGACAAAGAGGAATTAAAACTGGGGCCATTCGCTGGGGAGCCCACGGACCATACCATTATTCCATTTGGCAAGGGAATCTGCGGACAGGTTGCTGTGAGCAACAAAAACTTTGTAGTACCTGATGTAAAGGCCCAGGACAATTATATCGCCTGTAGCCTTTCGGTTAAGTCCGAAATAGTGATCCCTTTATTCAAAAATGGTGAGAATATAGGCCAGATCGACATTGATTCCGAAAGTATTGATCCCTTCACTAAAGCAGATGAAGAATTCCTCGAATTTGTGAATGCAGAAGTTGCCAGGATTCTTTAAAACTTACCGCATTTTGTTAATAACCTAAGGGAATAACTCACGGGAAAAAAGCCTAATTTTGAGGTTTATCAATCTTGAATTTCTACACGATGAGCAGCCTGAAAAAAGCAACTTCCGCACTGATATCCGTATTTCACAAAGACGGCCTGGAACCTATTGTGAAAAAGCTTAATGATCTTGGAATTACCTTGTATTCCACAGGGGGAACCGAAGCTTTTATTCGTGAACTCGGAATCGAGGTTATACCAGTAGAAAGCGTAACCAGTTATCCTTCAATACTTGGAGGAAGGGTCAAAACGCTGCATCCCAAAGTATTTGGTGGCATTCTTAATCGGCAGGATAACGCCGGAGATGTTGCTCAGCTGGAAGAATATGAGATTCCACAACTCGACATTGTAATCGTTGATCTGTATCCCTTTGAAAAAACCGTTGCTAGCGGGGCTTCAGAAAAGGAGATCATTGAAAAAATAGATATAGGCGGGATCTCGCTTATCCGCGCAGCGGCTAAAAACTACCGCGACGTTTGGTGCGTTTCTTCCCGGGATGATTACGGAGACTTTCTTGCACTTCTGCAAAAACAGGCTGGAGAATCAACGCTGCAGGACCGAAGGCAATTCGCCGCCAGGGCATTTAACGTATCGTCCCACTACGACACGGCCATCTTTAATTATTTCAATAGCGACCATGAACTGGCCGCCCTGAAAATCAGTGAGACCAAAGGAAAGATTTTGCGATATGGAGAAAATCCGCACCAAAAGGGGTATTTCTTCGGGGACCTGGACGACATGTTCTCAAAACTTCACGGAAAAGAATTAAGTTATAATAATTTGCTGGACATCGATTCGGCCGTTACCCTCATGTCTGAATTCCAGGGGGAAGCGCCAACCTTTGCCATTCTTAAGCACAACAATGCCTGTGGTATAGCACAACGTGAAACCATACACCAGGCCTATGTGGATGCACTGGCGGGAGATCCTGTTTCTGCTTTTGGTGGCATCCTTATCAGCAATACCGAAATCGATCTTCCCACGGCCAACGAAATACATAAGTTGTTCTGCGAGGTGGTAATCGCTCCTTCATACACCGAAGAGGCCCTTGAAGTGCTGAAGGGCAAGAAAAACCGTATACTGCTTATTCAAAAACATTCAAAGCTTCCCGAAACACTTACAAGAACCTGCCTGAACGGCGCCCTTGTACAGGAACGCGACAACACAACAGACTCCAGGGAAGGCTTGAAGTTTGTCACGGATGTTAAACCCGGTGAGCGCGAGATCGAGGACTTGCTCTTTGCCTCCAAGGTTTGTAAACACACCAAATCCAATACCATAGTACTTGTAAAGGGCAAACAGCTTTGTGCCAGTGGGACAGGACAAACGTCCCGCGTGGATGCGCTTAACCAGGCCATACACAAGGCGCTTTCCTTTGAGTTTGAATTAGAAGGGGCAGTAATGGCAAGTGATGCGTTCTTTCCGTTTCCGGACTGTGTAGAGATCGCTCATAAAAGCGGAATTAGCAGTGTTATTCAACCCGGAGGGTCCATAAAAGACCAATTGAGCATCGATTATTGTAATGCCAACGGAATTTCAATGGTAATGACAGGCACCCGTCATTTTAAGCATTAATTTTACTACTTTTGTCGATGAAATACACCCTATCATCGGAACTGAAAAAAGCTTAAATGGGATTCTTTGATTTTTTAACAGAGGAGATCGCCATCGATCTTGGAACGGCGAATACCTTAATCATCCACGCAGACAAAGTTGTAGTGGATAGTCCTTCTATTGTCGCCAGGGACCGCATCACAGGCAAAATTATTGCCGTAGGGAAAGAGGCGAACATGATGCAGGGCAAAACACACGAAAATATCAAGACCATACGGCCTCTAAAAGATGGGGTAATTGCCGATTTCGATGCCTCGGAAAAGATGATCAATATGTTCATCAAGAACATCCCGGCCTTGAAAAAGAAATGGTTTCCACCGGCCTTGAGAATGGTTATCTGTATCCCTTCCGGGATTACCGAAGTGGAAATGCGTGCTGTTAAAGAGTCGGCAGAACGGGTAAACGGCAAGGAAGTCTATCTTATTCATGAGCCCATGGCCGCGGCTATCGGGATTGGGTTAGACATCATGCAGCCCAAAGGGAATATGATCGTGGATATTGGCGGGGGAACTACTGAAATTGCGGTAATTGCCCTTGGGGGAATCGTCTGCGACAAATCCGTGAAGATTGCAGGGGATGTGTTTACCAATGATATTATTTATTACATGCGAACCCAACACAACCTTTATGTTGGGGAAAGCACTGCAGAAAATATTAAGATCCAGATAGGGTCTGCCACAGAGGATCTGCAATCCCCTCCGGATGAAATGTTGGTGCAGGGTAGAGACCTGCTAACGGGAAAGCCCAAACAGGTATCTATTTCCTACAGGGAGATTGCAAAGGCTCTTGATAAATCAATCTTACGTGTTGAAGATGCGGTTATGGAAACCTTATCTCAGACACCCCCGGAGCTCGCTGCTGATATTTATAATACGGGGATTTACCTGGCCGGTGGAGGTTCCATGCTGCGAGGCCTGGATCGTCGGCTTTCCCAAAAAACCGACCTTCCGGTGTATATTGCCGAAGATCCTTTACGGGCAGTAGTTCGGGGTACAGGAATTGCCTTGAAAAACCTGGAACGATACAAAAGTATCCTGATCAAATAGTTCGGGGGGTTTATACTCAGCACGTACTCGGTTTCAGGTCTGATAACTAACGCCAATAGGGAAAGTGAATGCAACAGATTATCAACTTCATAATCCGGTTTAAGACCACACTGTTGTTTTTCCTCCTTTTGCTGATCTCCCTGTTCCTGACTATCCAGTCCCATACTTATCATCGCTCGATTTTCTTCAATTCTGCCAATCGTATTTCCGGCAGTCTTTATAATACCAGCGCAGGTATTTCCGATTACTTTGAATTGCGTGCAGATAATGACGAGCTATTGGAGGATAATCGTGAGCTTTTGAATAAACTATTTAATTCTTCTCAGGCAGATACCATGGAACTAGACACAGCACAAGTCCGTTATCGCGTTGTTGCTGCCAGGGTAATCAAGAACAGTTATGGTAACCGGAAGAATTATATAACTATTGACCGGGGAAGTGAGCAGGGGATACGGCAGGATATGGGTGTTATAACCGCAAAGGGTATTCTGGGAATCGTTGAGGCCTGTTCAGATAACTACGCTATAGTTCAGAGTATCCTGAATTCCAATTCGAATATTAATGCAAAGATCCAGAATACGAATTATTTTGGTTCCCTTACCTGGGATGCCAGGGGGTTTGACAGGGTTCAGCTAGAAGATATCCCCAGGCTGGTCCAATTGATGGTAGGGGATACGATAGTTACCGGAGCCATGTCCAGCATTTTCCCTGAAAACATCCCTATAGGCGTAATCTCAAAATTCGATCTCAACGTCTCAAAAAGTTTTTATCAAATAGAGGTGGACCTGTTCAATGATATGACGAACATCAAAAATGTATATATCATTGAGAATTTGGACAGGCCTGAAATCCTTGAATTACAATCTGCTGTAGAAAATGATCCGGAATAGTAACTTTATGCATATCCTCCGGTTTGTTTTACTGGTCCTGGTCCAGGTGCTGGTATTTAACCAGATGAATTTCCTGGGTTTTATAAATCCGATGGTTTATATCCTGTATCTTTTCTGGTTTCCAATAAAGGAAAACCGAATGCTGTTTATCGGGATAGGCTTTCTACTTGGGTTTGTAATTGATCTTTTCTCAGATACACTGGCCCTGCATACGGCTGCGACAGTAACTATTGCCTACCTCAGGCCTGCTATAATGCGCTTTGTATTTGGTGTTAATTACGAGTTTCAAAGTTTTAGACTTTCCAACACCACCCAGGTACAACAATTCACTTTTTTAGCGTTATTAATTCTGATACACCATATTGTATTCTTTTCACTTGAAATTTTTAGTTTGACTAATTTGCTTTTAATTTTGAAGAAAGTGGTTTTTAATTCGCTGGGCTCAATTATCTTGTGTTTATTGCTCAGTTCTCTTTTTAGTACCAGCAAAGAATGAAAAAGTTTTTATTATCCTCTATTATCGTGCTGATCGGTATAACCTTTATCGTTAGGTTATCTTATTTGCAGATATTTAGTTCCCCGTCCAATCAGGTTCTGGAGGATACCGCAATAAAAGCCATTTATGATTATCCTGAACGGGGATATATCTATGACCGGACTGGCAAACTGCTGGTTGCCAATCAGCCGGCATATGATGTTATGGTTATCCCCAGGGAAGTGAAACCTCTGGATACGCTGGAATTCTGTTCCCTGTTGGGAGTTGATAAGGCCAGGTTTATAGACCGGCTTCAGAAAGCAAGAAGTTACTCTCCAAGACTCCCCAGTGTACTGGTACCACAGTTGTCGAAAGAAGACTATGCCCGCCTACAGGAAAAAATGAGGAAATATGAAGGCTTCTACATACAGAAACGTTCGTTGCGCTATTACGATACCCAAAGTGCGGCAAATGTCCTGGGGTATATCAGTGAGGTTAACGAACAGGACCTGAAGAAAAATCCCTACTATGTACAGGGTGAACTTACGGGCAGAACTGGTATAGAGAAGCAATACGAAGAAATCCTCAGAGGTAGAAAAGGTGTAAAGTATATACAAAAAGACCGTTTCAACAGAGACATTGGTCCGTTTAAGAATGGAATGCTGGACACCCTGCCAGAACAGGGAAAAGAAATCCATATCAGCCTGGATAAGGACCTGCAGGAATACGGAGAACGGCTCATGGTAGGGAAACGTGGAGGTGTCGTTGCGATTGAGCCCGCTTCGGGTGAAGTCCTGACCTTGATTTCAGGCCCCACCTATGATCCGGCCTTACTGGTAGGCAGGGAAAGGTCAAGAAACTATAGCAAACTGCATTATGATACCATATCAAAACCTACCTGGGACCGGGCGATCCTGGCGGAACCTTCCCCAGGCTCCCCATTTAAGACCCTTAATGCCCTGGTTGCCCTGCAGGAAGGTGTAATTAAGCCTGAGACTACTTTCCGTTGCTACAACGGTTTTTATGTAGGTAATGTGAAAAGAGGTTGCCATTGCGGCGGGGGTATCCGGAATATGAACAGCGGGATATACGAATCCTGCAATGCCTATTTTGCCGGAACATTCAGGAAGATTTATGACAAATATGACACTACTGATGAGGGAATGGATGTTTGGGAAAAGCATATCAAAAGTTTTGGTCTGGGGAATTATCTGGGATACGACCTACCTACAGGAAGACCCGGAAGAATACCTTCCAAAGCATATTATGATAATGTTTATGGCGACAACCGTTGGTCTTCTTCCTTTATCATCTCTAACGCTATCGGACAGGGAGAGGTTGCTGCGACGCCCATCCAATTGGCCAATATGACAGCGGCGATTGCGAATCGCGGGTATTTTTATACCCCACACCTTATGAAAAAAATAGCGGGAGAACCGGTTGAGTTATCCAATTTTACCGAAAGGAAATACACTACCATAGATCCGCAGCATTTTGAGCCCATTATTGCGGGGATGGCTGATGTCTACAAGAAGGGTACAGCCAAATGGTTGAGAATCCCGGGTATCGACATTGCCGGTAAGACCGGTACCGTGGAAAATTTTATCCTGATAGATGGAGTGAAAACTCAATTGACGGACCATTCGGTTTTTATTGCCTTTGCTCCGGTTAACAATCCCAAAATTGCACTGGCGGTATATATTGAAAACGGATACTACGGAGGCCGGTATGCAGGCCATATCGCATCCTTGCTCATTGAAAAATACCTCAAAGGAGAAATTACACGGAAAGACCTTGAAAAACGAATGCTGGAAAAGACACTTGAGCATGAGTACGCTAAGCCGTACAGTGGGGAAGAATTCAAGATAAACGAATATGTTTGGTAGGAACCTACTAAGGCGCATCGACTGGCTTACCATCCTGTTATTTCTATTACTGGTCGCTATTGGCTGGGTGAATATTTACTCCACTACCCTTACTGATGAAAGCAGTTCGATTTTAGACTTTAGTCAGTTATATGGCAAACAATTCTTTTTTATTGGTGCAAGCCTGTTGACCATAGTGGTGATCCTGGCCCTGGAAGCTTCGCTTTACGAACGCTTCGCAAGCCTCATTTACATCATAACCATTGTCCTTTTGCTTGGTCTTTTCGTTTTTGGAAAAACGATTGCCGGTGCCACATCCTGGTATGACCTGGGCTTTTTTAACCTGCAACCCTCAGAGTTTGCCAAATTTGCGACCGCCCTGGCCCTGGCGAAATATCTCAGCGATATCCAAACGGATATAAAAAAACGAAAACACCAATTATATGCTTTTTTGATTATCCTGGTTCCCATGGCGCTGATCATCCCACAGCCAGATCCTGGTAGTGCACTGGTTTTTATTGCCCTGATATTCGTACTATTCCGGGAAGGCTTGCCCTTATACTATCTTTGGATCGCTCTGTTGATCGTTGTCATATTCATTACAACCCTCATGTTTGGGACCGCCTGGATGGCTATTGGGCTCGCCTTATTGATCACCTTATTCCTTTTAGTTAAAAAAGCATCTTTTAAGGTCCCAACTTTCCCCCTGATCCTGTTATTCATTATTTCCATTGGATTTTCCCTGTCCGTTAACCTGGTGTTCAATCATGTTTTTGAACAGCGCCACCGCGACCGTTTCAGCCTGTGGTTACGTCTGGAAAAAGATCCTGCCAAACTGGAAAAAATCCGCAAAACCATCGGGTATAATACCTATCAATCTGAAAAGGCAATTGAAGCAGGCGGCACGTATGGAAAAGGTTTTCTGGAAGGTACCCGGACCAAGGGTGATTTTGTTCCTGAACAACATACCGATTACATTTTCAGTACCGTGGGAGAAGAATGGGGCTTTTTGGGGACTACCACGGTAGTACTGTTATTTACCCTGCTTTTGCTGCGCTTGGTACACCTTGCTGAGCGGCAGAAAAATGATTTTAGCCGAATGTACGGTTATGGGGTGATCTCGATATTGCTGATCCACTATTTTATCAATGTGGGGATGGTAATCGGTGTATTACCTACCATTGGAATACCCCTACCCTTCTTTAGTTACGGAGGCTCCGGCCTACTGGGTTTCACCATTCTTCTGTTTATTTTCATCAAGCTCGACGCCAACCGGCTTAATGAATGGCTTTAGAATTTCCAGGCCGATGACTCAATCCGGGCTTCCAATCTATTTTCCAAACCATCCGCTAGTCCGGGAAAGAAATCAATTCCGGTTAGGGATTCCAACTCGTCAATGCTCACGAGATAACGATCTAATGGCAATTCACTATTTTCTTGCGCCATAAGAAAACAAAGCACCCTGAGCTCATCACCTGAATCCCGGGTAACAATTTTGTAGTAATAGTCGGGTACAGCCACATCTTCCTCACCGATCCGTTCGAGGGAGGTATCCAACACCCCACCCGTAATTACATTCAAGGTTCCGTACTTTCGGCACCAGGTCCTAACTTGCTTTTCCAGATCGTTCCATATCCCCGAATTGAATTCATTGCGCTGTGGTGAAATGTTACTGGTGTAAAAAGTCTCATTAAAGGCAAACGCTGAGAATCGGCGATCCCCCGCCGGGACCAGGTGTCCGCGATCATAACCCGAACCTTTGTAATTCCGCCAGTCGGCCGACTTCGTTCTTACTTTGGGATCTTCAATAAAATAGGGTCGTTCTCGCTCTATATTGGAAAGATGCTCGCGTTTTAGCGAATAGGCCACCCACTCCGCCTGTTCATACCGCTCCTGATAGGAGAGGGTAAAATGCTGGTGGTGTACAACTTCTCCCGTTGTAGACTCAGGAAGTAGCAGCTCTGGAAATACTGTTGGTATTTCTGTCCCTTCCGGTGCCGAGTAGTGATCCGGGGTATAGAAATTTTCAACTACCCAGAACACGACAATTACCAAAATCATCAGACTGGTGTAGATAAGGTATCGTTTCCTTGAAGCCGACATTTTGCCCATGTTTCAAAAATAATGGAAATGGGAGTGCAGTCATGGCAAATGTTGTAAGTTTTAGATAATTATCGCGACCTTTAACGCTTTGTAGCCTACTCATTTTAAGGAGCTGCAAGAGCCTGTTGATTTTTATTAATCTCATCAAAAAATTACCATGTTAACCTGGAAAGATATCATCCGATTCAGTACCAGTGGAAATCCGGAACCCGACAAGAGAATTGTGAAAACCGAAGAGCAATGGCGCGATCAGCTCACACCAGAACAGTACCAGATTACAAGGCTAAAAGGAACAGAGCCCCCTCATTCGGGTGCCCTTTGTGGCATCTATGAGGCCGGGAAATATGCATGTGTTTGTTGCAATACCGAGTTATTTGATTCCGGCATCAAGTTTGAATCCGGTACTGGCTGGCCCAGTTTTACACAACCCATAAAAGACAATGCCATTAAATACCATAAGGATACCTCCTATGGCATGATCCGGGTGGAAGTGATGTGCAATACCTGTGACGGACATTTAGGCCATGTATTTCCTGATGGCCCGGCACCAAGTGGCTTGCGGTATTGTATTAATTCCGAATCAATAAAATTGTTTAAAGAAGAAGAAAATGAAAACTGACAGTTTAGATCAGGCGACCTTCGGGGGAGGTTGTTTCTGGTGTACGGAGGCCCTGTTCCAGGAAGTCAAAGGCGTTACCCAGGTGGTTTCCGGTTATGCCGGCGGGAGCGTTCCAGGCAAACCCACCTACAGAGAAGTGTGTTCAGGATTAACCGGCCATGCTGAAGTGGTTCAGATTACGTTCAACGCCAAGGAGATTACTTACCGGGACTTGCTCATCATATTTATGACCACACATGACCCCACTACCCTGAACAGGCAGGGGGCTGATGTAGGCACCCAATACCGCTCTGTGATCTTCTATCACAACGACCAGCAAAAGGAGGTGGCTGAAACCGTATTACAGTCTCTGAAAAGCTATTACGAAAAACCCATAATTACTGAACTGAGTCCGCTGCCTAAATTCTTTGAAGCAGAAGACTATCATCAGGATTATTATAACAATAACACGAAACAGGGGTATTGCCAGTATGTAATTTCTCCCAAACTTTCTAAACTTAGGGAACAGTATACTGACAAACTGAAATAAGACGGGTTATACCTTTGCATACATCAATAAAAAAGCCCTGCATAATGCAGGGCTTTTTTGAATATGATACTGTTCTTCTTATCCTTTAACGCTGGCTAATTTTCCGTTTTTGATATTGTTAACTCTGAGGTCACGCAATACATTAACCGCCTCTTCAACATAAACGTCCTTAGCAAGGTTCTGATGCCAGCGATCCCTTTTCTCTCTTAATACCGGATCCTGGGTAAATAATTCCTTTTCATATTTCAATGATTCAAACGTCAGTTTGGAATCATAATCCGAAAGTGATTTGAAGTAATTCGATCGCTCCCGGTTACTTTCTACCTGTACCCTGTACTTTTCGTAATTCAAAGAAACCTTTGTTTGATCCTGCTGTTTTTTGAGCCATTGCGCGTTTTCCTCAATCAGTTTAATCTGTGGATTCTCACTCATTCGCCTATTGCTATTGGCAATGGTTGCCTCATAATCATTATCTATATACCCCTCCCAAGGCTGATAATTTGCTGGAGTGATCTTATCCCACTGCAGTGGATTAGACTGATCCCGTTCCCCAAGATCAATATAGCTGTACCGGTCCGGTACCACAACATCGCTCTTTACTCCTTTAAGCTGGGTAGACTCCCCATTGATTCGGTAGAATTTCTGGGTGGTGAGTTTCAGGGCACCAAGGTCTCCATGCTCATTGCTTCGAACTATGTTTTCCAGGGGAATAACATTTTGAACAGTGCCTTTCCCAAAAGTTTGTTTACTTCCGATAACAATTCCTCTCTTATAATCTTGCATTGCCGCCGCCAGAATTTCTGAAGCTGAAGCGGAAAGTTCATTAACCAGAATTACAAGCGGACCATTCCATTGAATACGCTCATCCTTATCCTCATATACATCCTTATCGCGACCAGATGACCTTACCTGTACTATGGGACCATCCTTGATAAAGAGACCCGCCATTTCAACAACGGTTTTCAGGGATCCTCCCCCATTGTCTCTCAGGTCCAGCACCAATCCCTGTATTCCTTCCTGCTTTAGCCGGTTCAGTTCCTTGGCTACATCGCTTGCTGCGTTGCGGTTGGAATAATCATTAAAATCAACATAGAATTTAGGCAGATGGATTATACCATACTTCTGATTACCCTTTCTAACTGTGGCAGACTTGGCGTAAGACTCCTCCAGTTCCACAACATCACGGGTAATAGAGACCACTTCAACCGTACCGTCAACCTTCCTTACCGTAAGGTCCACTACTGTGCCTTTTGGGCCTTTGATCAGTTTAATGGCATCATCAAGACGCATTCCAACAATATCCACCGGAGCTTCTCCATCCTGTCCTACTTTGAGGATCTCGTCTCCCACTTCCAATTTCTGGTCCCTCCATATAGGGCCTCCGGAAATGATCTCAACAATTTTAGCCCCTTCGGCTTTTTTCTGTAACCGGGCGCCAATACCTTCAAATTTCCCTGACATACTGATATCAAACTTATCTTTGTCGTCCGGGGCAAAGTAATAGGTGTGCGGATCAAACTCGTCCACTATGGTATTCAGGTATTGGACAAACCAATCCTTTCGTTCCAGATCGTTAATGAAATCAAAAAAGTCATCCAACTGTGTCCGGGTATATAAACGAGCACTTTCCTCAATCTCTTTTGGGGAAAGCATTTTATATCCGGCCTCGGTTTCTGCTTTTAATTTTTCATTTTTGATTTTGGAATCATATTCATCGATAGTAGCGTATTTCAGTTGTTTCCTCCATCTTTCTTTTAGTTCTTTCCTGCTGGACACAAAACCTTCGTTCTTGTAATCGATATTGATAGACTCATCAAAATCATAATCGAAAGGGGTGTCCAGTACTTCCAAATAGATCTCCTTTGCTTCTGCCATCCGTTTCTCAAGTCGCTCGTGAACCAGATTGAAAAAGGAAATATCTGTGTTCTTGATCTGGTCGTCTATCTGAAACTTATAGCGCTCAAATTCCAGGATATCGTCTTCAAGAAAATAACGCTTTGTAGGATCTATGATATCTAGGAAGTCTTCAAAAACATTCACTGAGAAATCATCGTTTATGCTTTTGGGCTCATAATGACCGCGTTCCAGCACATAGGTAATGAGGTCAAGAAGCAGCTTGTCCTTATCGTCAGACTCAAAAGCTTTATTGGTAAAACTGCAGGAAGCAACTGCAATCAGGATTACTAAGAATCCGAGGATAAAATTCCTTTTCATGTATTTTTCTTTAGGCTTATTATTCCGTATCTCCTTCATAAATCCGTGTCTGCACGAATAATACAGATAGCGATTATTTTTAAAGTCTCTAAATATACTGAAAAAACCATGCCAGTGAGACCGAGCCCGGCATTAATTTTATGTTAAAGCCCCAAGGTACTGCGACTTACAGTTTGTGATCTATAGGCAATTCTTTGATATACCAGGAGACATGCGGCCCCGTATTTACGCCATGAATCCTAAAAGAATGCCATAGTTCACTTGTCGGCAATACCGTATTAAAACGTATTTTTGCCTCATAAAGTATGCGGAATGCAAAAACCCCTGATTCTGGTGACAAATGACGATGGAATAACGGCTCCGGGCCTTCGTTCCCTGGTTAAGTATATGCGGGAAATAGGCGAAGTAGTGGTGGTTGCACCGGATAGTCCGCAGTCCGGAATGGGGCATGCCATTACCCTGGATAACACCCTGTATTCCAAACGTGTGATCTTTGAGCAAGATAAGGAAGCCCCCATTGAATTCAGCTGCAGCGGAACCCCGGCAGACTGCGTAAAACTTGCCTTGCAGGAATTGCTTCCCCGAAAACCCGATATTTGTGTTAGCGGGATCAACCATGGCTCCAATTCTTCCATTAATGTGATTTATTCAGGGACGATGAGTGCAGCCATTGAGGCAGGTATAGAGGGGGTTCCGGCCATCGGCTTTTCTTTGTGCGACTATTCCTGGGACGCTGATTTTAAACCTGCTGAGGCAGGTATTAAAAGGATCGTAAAGGAAGCCCTTGAACATGGGATCCCAGGTGGTGTGGTTCTTAATGTGAACATCCCCAAAACAAACGGCCAACCTCCGGAAGGTATAAAGGTATGCCGACAGGCACGAGCGAATTGGAAAGAAAAATTCGATAAAAGAACGAATCCCATGGGTAAGGATTATTACTGGCTAACTGGTGAATTTGAATTGCTGGACAAGGGAGAAGATACGGATGAATGGGCCCTGGCCAACGGATATATCTCTGTAGTACCTACGCAATTTGACCTTACTGCCCACCATGCCATTCAGGATGTAAATAACTGGACGCTTAATGAATAAAAAGAAAGAAATACTAATTGGATTTGTGGTCGGCCTAATTGCCAATACCCTGGGGACATTATTGTATATCCTGTTATTTTCGGATATGGGAATCACGGAGACATTCGATGCAGCTGTAAAACAGGGTTATGTGGGCAGCCTGCTGGCCCTGGGGGCAATTCTCAACCTGATTGCATTTTTTGGATTCCTGAAACTAAGGCGGGATCATAGAGCTCGCGGGGTACTTATGGCCACGGTACTGACGGCCCTGATCATTCTCTATTACAAGTTGTTCTAGGATGAAGTATTACATCATTGCGGGGGAAGCTTCCGGAGATCTGCATGGCTCCAACCTCATCAAGGCCCTGAAGAAAGAGGATCCTGCGGCCGACATACGCTGCTGGGGAGGGGATCTGATGGAAGAAGCCGGAGGCACGTTAGCCAGGCACTATCGCGATATGGCCTTTATGGGCTTTCTCGAAGTTTTACTAAACCTGCGATCTATCTTCAAAAATATTAGGTTTTGTAAAAAAGACATCACAGCATTCTCACCAGATGTTATCATATTTATTGACTTCTCGGGATTTAATCTGAGAATAGCTGAATGGGCTAAACAAAACGGGTATACCACCAATTATTACATTTCCCCACAGGTATGGGCTTCCCGGGCCGGCAGAGTGGAAAAAATAAGGCGCAATATCGATGCCATGTATGTCATTCTCCCCTTTGAAACCGAATTTTACGCCCAGAAGGGCATGGAAGTGACCTTTGTTGGGCATCCATTGCTGGACGCGATTGAGGACGTTCCTAAACCTGATCCTGATGCGTTCAGCAGGGAGCACGGGCTGAATCCTGGCAAACCCATCATTGCCTTGCTGCCCGGAAGCCGAAAACAGGAAGTTTCCAAAATGCTTTCCATAATGCTTCAAACAGCTACTGATTTTCCGGAATATCAATTTGTAGTAGCCGGTGCACCCAGTTTGGATGAATCCTTCTATACCCAACTTCTCAAGGGAAGTAATGCAGTACTATTGTCGGACAAAACCTATGCGCTGTTGGGCGTTGCACACGGAGCATTGGTTACAAGCGGAACCGCCACTTTGGAAACCGCCCTGTTCGAAGTACCCCAGGTGGTCTGCTACAAAGGTAGTTGGCTTTCCTATCAGATCGCTAAGCGGATCATTACCCTGGACTATATATCACTGGTAAACCTGATCATGGAAAAAGAAGTAGTGCCAGAGTTGATTCAATCGAATTTCAACCGGCACAGGCTCACTGCTGAACTTAAAAAAATCCTTTCCGGACCGGACCGGGAATCACAGTTGAATGCCTATGGCGAGCTAAAAACCAGGCTGGGAGGAACAGGGGCCAGTCGCAAAGCTGCAAGGTTAATTCTGGGAAAAATGTAAATTTGATGGGAAAATGTAAATATTTTTCCAGAAATGAGTTGGCGGGTAGCGGTTGTTTTTCTTGTTTTATTTGTTGTGGGTTGCGGTGCAGTAAAAAAACGTACCACCTATGGCGAACCGCGTAAAGTAACAGTAACCCCGGCCGAAAAAGCGCCTGAAACCTCTGAGCCGACTCCGGTATCCTCATCAGTTCCCATTCCAGAAAAAGCAGACCAGATCATTAATACTGCACTTTCATACTCGGGAGTAAGATATAAATATGGCGGGACTTCAGTAAAAGGAATGGATTGCTCAGGTTTGCTATTTGTGTCTTTTGCCAAACATGAAATTGACCTGCCCAGAACCTCGCACCTAATGGCCGACGAGGGGAAGAGGATCCGAATAGAAGATGTGACCAAAGGGGATTTGTTATTCTTCAAAACCAGTTCCCGGGGAAAACGAATAAATCATGTTGGTCTGGTGGTTTCGGTTAAGGACAACGATATCAAGTTCATACATGCTACCACATCCAGGGGAGTCTTAGTGTCCTCACTTCGAGAGGGATTTTGGAATTACGCTTTTGTGAAGGCCACCCGCATCCTGTAGGATGACAAAACCATTCGACTTTATTGCTGTTAAGCTCACCTTAGTTTTGGTGTTGGGCATATTCCTCGGATATACTTTTGAGATTAAACCCCTGGTATCAGGAATTTTGGCAGGGATTGGCCTGTGTATACTCGGCCTTGCTGCCTTCAGGAAAAAAAGTCCTGCTTTGCTGTTTGCGAGTAGTGCAGTATTGGTAGTCCTTTCCATTGGCATGCTTTTGTTCTCCCTGGCCTTCCAGCCTAATCAAACAGATCACTATTCAAAATTCGATATGGAGGGTGATCACCTCTGGCATTTACAGATTACTGAGATTGGAAACACCACTGATTTTGCTCAGGCCTATGTGGCCCGGATACTATTTCTGGATCAACAACCAACCATGGGAAAGATCAGGCTTCGAATAAAACATCCTTCAATTTCTTCAAAAAAAGTATTAAAAATAGACGATAATATCCTTGTTTGGGGAAATGCAAGCAAGCTGGCTCCGGCGCCAAATCCATATCAATGGGACTATGCTGCGTACTTGCGAAACCAAAATATTTATCATCAACTTCTCATAGCCCCAGGTCAGGCATATGACTTAAAGGAATCACGGGCAACCCTTAAGGGATGGTCCCATAGCATAAGGGACAGGGTTATTTCAAAGCTTGATCAGGCGGGTTTCGGCCAGGAAGAGCTAAGCATAATAAAGGCGCTTTTGCTGGGTCAGCGGCGCGATATTACTCCTGAGACTTTTGACCAATACCGGCGTGCCGGCGCAGTACATATCCTTGCCATCTCAGGCCTGCATATTGGAATTCTCCTCATGATATTACGGGTGATCTTCCACCCGTTGTCCTTGCTTCCCAGGGGTAGAAGCCTTTCACTTTGTTTAACCGTATTCCTGCTCTGGGCCTATGCCCTTATCGCAGGGTTCAGCCCATCGGTAATTAGGGCCGTAGCTATGTTTTCCTTCCTAGCCTACTCCCTTTTCCTTAATCGCATGTCCCAGAGCTATAATACCCTGGCTTTATCCATGTTTTTCCTGCTGGTATTCGTAGATCCCTTTTTGATATTTCAGGTGGGATTTCAGATGAGCTATGCGGCCGTTCTGGCCATCTTGTGGGTGTATCCGATACTCCTGCGCCTTTGGACCCCCAGGATCCGGATACTCAAACGCCTGTGGCAATTGCTCACCGTTTCCTTATCGGCCCAAATGGGTGTGCTTCCCATTAGCCTTTACTATTTTCATCAGTTCCCTGCACTGTTTATGGTTTCAAGCGTGGTAATTGTTCCATTCCTCGGACTTGTTCTGGGAGGAGGAATCGTGATTATAGCACTTTCCCTGCTGGGATCACTACCCGGATTTATCGCTCAACTCTATGACCGGTTAATAGGCTGTGTGAATTATTTTGTAGGCTGGCTTGCCCGGCAGGATACTTTCTATTTTGAAGACATCCCTTTTGACTGGTTACAGGTGATGTTGGGTTATGCCCTCCTTACAGTTCTCGTAATTTTGCTAAAAAGACCAGCTGCCTTTTCCCTCAGGAATATGCTAATAGTACTTTTGCTATTCCAGGGATATGGTATTTACGTGAGTTCTCTGACCCGGCAGACCGAGCACATTTATATTTTGCATCAGTTCGGGCATCCGGCATTGGTGCACCAACAGGGACAGGAACTGGAGGTACATGGTTCAAAAACAGTAAGCGGGTCATCCCTGATTACAGCTTTTCAGGTAGGTGCCAGGATTAAAAAACTGAGACACCTCCCACTCGGAAAGACTTATGTTATTAATGGGCAGCACCTAACCCGAATCGATAGTACAGGGATTGAGGTCCCGGTAAAACGAAAAGGTATTCTTTGGCTAACCTATTCTCCCAGGATAAACTTAGACAGGTATATCGCTTATTGTGATCCTGCCCTGATCATAGCCGATGGCAGCAATTACAATTATCTGGTAAGGCAATGGGAACGAAGTGCTGCTATCAGGAATGTTCCCTTTCATTTTACGGGTAAACAAGGGGCATTCTTATTTGCGCTTTAGCATTTGCCGCTAACGGACGCCGTGCATTAGTTTCTTTAGAATCCGATTCAGCAATATAGATACCAATCCGGCGCCTATTGGAGCCAGGGTGAATATGAGGAAAAACACGGTCAGGGAATATTGCTCACTTACTTTATCTATAAGACCACCCAATGATCCTGCTGCCTTTTGACCAATGGCAATGGCGAGGTACCAAATCCCAAACATAAAGCCGATCATCCGGGCCGGAACCAGTTTACTCAGATACGAAAGTCCCACCGGTGAAAGGCATAATTCCCCCATGGTATGCAGGAGATAGGCCAGAATTAAGAAAATCATGCTCACTGAAGCAGTTTTAGCTCCCTGGGGAATACCCATGGAACCAAAGGCCAGAATAGCAAATCCAAGACCTAAAAGAATAAGACCAAGTCCGTATTTCATTGCAGCACTTGGATTGTACTTGCTTTCCCACCACCTGGAAAAAAAGGGTGCCAGGGTTATAATAAAAAAGGAGTTCAGGATAGCGAACCAACTGGCCTCTACTTCATTCCCTACCTGTGAAAATTTATCCACAAGCCTCCAGATAACCAGGGTCCATATCCCAATAAATGCCAGAGCCAATGCAAGATTGGACATTGGGATCCTGGAATAGGTCTTTTTAAACAACAAATACAGGACCCAGGTAATTACAATCAGCGGGACTGTAGTCAGCAGGGCATCTACAATTTTGAAGATTATTGAGGCTGATCCTACCAGGCTTCTGTTGGTATAGTCCCTGGCATATAGGGTCATGGATCCCAGACTTTGTTCGAAGGCTGCGAAAAAGAAGATGGTAAAAATCCCGAAAATGGCTACGGCAATGATGCGGTCGCGGATCACTGTGGTATACCGGAATGTTCTGGTGATAATCAAGAATAGAAACAAGATCAGGGCAATCAGTACAGTTGCATTAGAGCCGTCTATTCCCATCAATTCAAAATTCAAAATATTGGCATTACTGATCTTCGATATCGGATCATTAAATAAATACAAAAGGCCTCCTATTGCTGATACCGCTATGAGTACCTTGTCAAACAGGGTAAATGGATTCAATTTCTCCTCATCCGAACTTTTAGCAGCTGCTTGTGCTTCCTGTTTCTCTTTTCGTTCCGGTTTGGCGCCCACCTTTCCAAAAATGCTTCGGGCCAGCCAGAACTGAATCATCCCCAGGAACATGAAAATACCCGCCAGGCCAAACCCCCAGGACCAGCCATAGTTTTCAGCAAGGTAGCCGCAGAGCATCATACCGAAGAAAGCTCCGGCATTTACCCCCATATAGAAGATGGTATAGGCCCCGTCTTTTTTTGATTCTTTTCCCTTGTACATCTCGGAAATAATGGCTGTCATATTGGGTTTAAAGAACCCGGTACCAATTACAAGCAAAGCCAGACCCAGGTAGAACGACCAGGTCATTTCCAGGGCCATGGATGCATGCCCAAGCGTCATGATAAAACACCCAATGATTACCGCACCCTTATATCCCGTGATCTTATCTGCGATATGTCCTCCAATAATTGGGGTTAGGTAGAGCAGGGATGCATAGGTCCCGATAAGGGCCAGGGCATTTTCCCTGGGCCATTCCCAGCCAGGATTATCACTTAGGAGCGGAGCGGTGAGGAATAGAACAAGTAAGATCCGCATTCCGTAGAAGGAAAAGCGTTCCCACATTTCCGTAAAGAATAAGATCATAAGACCAGCGGGATGGCCTAATACTCTGTCCTTAAATAGATTTTCAATATCCGTATTCATGAATTGGCTGTTAGGTTGATTGGTTTAGTTAAAGTGCAATCCGGTTTAATCGTCCGCAAGTTCAAAGCCTTCGGCCTCTTCGTCCGTTGTGTGTTCCCTTAAATCCTCAGCCTTGTGCGTAAGGCGCTTTAAAGGTTTCATGATTGCAATTACAAGTATCCCGAAAAGGACGCAAAATATGGTGATTCCAGCAAATATGGTGAATTCCCCAGCTTCTGAAGCCGATTCACCTATAAGTCCGGCAACTTTATTTCCAAGCCCGGTTGCTGCAAAATAAACCCCCATCATCAGCGCCCCATATCGTACGGGTGCTAATTTGGTGATAAAGGAAAGTGCTACGGGCGATGCGCATAATTCTCCTATTGTATGGAAGAGATAGGCGAGTGCCAACCAGTACAGTGCTGATTTCCCTACACTTTCATATTGCATGGATGCAAAGACCATAAAAACAAAGCCAAGACCCATAATGATTACGCCATTGGCCATTTTAAAAAGGGAAGAAGCTTCTTTCCCCCGATGTTTCCACCACATCCAGAAGTTAGCGATAGGAACAGCAAAAAGTATAATGTAAAAAGGATTAAAAAATTGAAAAGCAGCTGCCGGGATTTCTATTCCCAACAACGTGCGGTCCGTCCGATTTTGGGCATACAGATTCATTAAACCTCCGGCCTGTTCAAAAGCGCCCCAGAACACAATAACGATAATAAAGGAAAGCAACAACACCAGGTAACGGTCCTTTTCCACCTTTGATTTGAGATCTCCGTAAATCGTAATCATAAAGCCGACAACTACAGAAAGAAAAACAAAGAATATGATATATGACAGACGTTGATCTTCAATAAATGAATAGGCAGCCCAGGCAGACAAGACAGCCAAAATTATGGTAGTCAGGAAAGGGGTCTTCTTGCTGAACTGCTGTGAGAAAATCGCTGCAATAGATACGTTGTCATCAGTCTTAGTAATTTTTTCAGGTTTATTTCCCACATTCACCAGATACTTTTGTCCGGATAAATAAACAAGCTGGCCCAAAACCATCCCTATGGCCGCTAATCCAAATCCGGCATGCCAACCATATAGATCAGCAATCCAGGCAACGAGTAAACTGGCGAGGGCTGCCCCTGTATTGATCCCGATATAGAATATGGAAAATCCTTTGTCCCTTCTTTCATCGCCAGGTTTATACAAACCTCCCACAAGGGTGGAAATATTGGGTTTCAGCAACCCCACACCTAAAATGATAAGAATCAGTCCGGTATAAAAGGCCCACATTTCCTCTATCGAAAGGATCCCGTGACCAGCTACCAACAGGAATCCTCCGATCATTACGGAGCGTTTTTGTCCGATGATCTTATCCGCGATTATTCCCCCGGGAATGGAAGCCACGTATACCAGCATGGTATACCATCCGTACAGGGATAAGGCTTCTGCATCGAGCCAACCCAGTCCGGGATTGTCCCCGACGGTCCTAGCCGTAAGGTAGAGGACCAGAATCCCCCGCATTCCGTAGTAGGAAAACCGTTCCCACATTTCGGTCATGAATAAGATATACAACCCTGTAGGATGCCCAAATAGCTCCTTTTCGTGCGGTGCTTTAGTAATGTTAGCCATAATAGTTTGTTTCGTTGGTTTATAAGTTGTCCTTGATGAATGCTGTCATTTTGTTATACAGGTGCAAGCGGGTATTCCCCCCGTAGATCCCGTGATTCTTATCGGGATAAATGGCCCATTCAAATGGTTTGTTTGCCTGGATCAATGCTTCGGCCATACGCATGCTGTTCTGTACATGTACATTGTCATCCGCAGAGCCATGGACGAGCAAATATTTCCCTTTGAGCAGTTCCGGATAGTTAAACGGGGAATTCTCATCATATCCTGCCGGATTTTCCTGAGGCGTCCTTAGAAATCGTTCTGTGTAAATGGTATCGTAGAACCTCCAGCTGGTTACCGGAGCAACTGCAATAGCCATTTCGAACGTCTCGTTTCCTTTTAGCAGGCAATTGGTAGACATATGCCCACCAAAACTCCAGCCCCAGATCCCGGTACGGGCTGCATCGATATAGGGAAGTTCACTTAATTTTTTTGCGGCAGCGATCTGATCTTCGGTTTCGTATTTAACCAGGTTCAAATAAGTGGCCTTTTTGAAATCCCGCCCTTTTAAGCCGGTACCTCTCCCATCAACACAAGCGATAATGTATCCTTCTGATGCCAGCATCTGATGCCAGTAATCATTGGTCCCCATCCAACGGTTGGCTACCTGTTGGGAACCTGGTCCGCTGTACTGATACATCAACAAGGGGTACTTTTTCGCAGGATCAAAATCGGCAGGCTTGATCATGTACATGTTCAAGGTATTTCCATTTAATTCCAAGGTTCCAAATTCCTTGGGTGATATGCTGTAACCCTCAAGTTTGGCCAGCACATCACGATTGTCCTTGATATCCTTTATTTTCTTTCCGGTAGCCCCTTCGTTCAGGGTATAGGTCGGAGGAACTTCGGCACTTGAAAAGGTATGGATGAAATAGCTGTAATCCGCACTATAGGCGGCAGAATTAATGCCCGGCTCAGAAGCCAATTCACGTTTACTTTTACCATTCAGTCGGATACTATAAACCCCTCTGTTTATAGAACCATTCTCCGCGGATTGATAGAAAATGCGTTTGCTTTGTTTATCATACCCGTAGTAGCGGGTTACCTCCCAGGGCCCTGAGGTGATCTGGTGAAGCAATTCCCCCGTTCCGTTATAGTGGTACAGGTGGTTATACCCATCCTTTTCGCTGGTCCAGATAAAACTGTCGTCCTTCAGAAAGGTTAGGTCGTCGGTTACATCCACATAGGCAGCATCCTTTTCTTCCAGCAGCAGGGAAACTTCCCCGGTCCGCGCATATACCCGATGTAGTTTCAGATTGTTCTGATGCCTGTTGAGGGTCTGCACACTGAGGTGGCTGGGATTGTGCATCCATTTAATCCTGGGAATGTAATAGGCTTCTCCTAACTCGATCCGGGACAGTGATTCTGAGGCCAGATCGAACATATGAAGGCTTACCTCTGCATTGTCCTCACCTGCCTTAGGGTATTTGAATTGATGCTGTTGGGGATACAGGTCCGAACCGTAAACATCCATTGAAAATTCCGGAACGGCAGATTCGTCGAATCGCAAAAAAGCAATCTTGGTACCATCTGCATTCCAGGCAAATGCTTTTACAAAGGAAAATTCTTCCTCATAAACCCAGTCGGTAATCCCATTAATGATCGCATTGTATTTACCATCTTCGGTTATTTGTTGGGTCGACCTATCTGTAAGATCAAACAGGTAGAGGTTGTTTTTGAAAGCATAGGCCACCTTGGTTCCGTCTGGCGAAAAAGTGGGTTCCTGAATTTTGGTATCCGCAATCTTTACCGCTTCTCCCGTAGCCCTGTCGTAACTGTAGTAAATTCCTTTTCGGGAACGGCGGTAGATGCGATCAACTTCCGTTGCCAGCAATATCCTTTGTTCATCTTTACTAAAAGTATAGGAACTGAAATCATCCAATTGGGGAAGTGCATCTGTTGATACCAGGGTTCCTGTTTTTTCCTGGGTTTCATATTCGTACAGATCTACAGCAGTGATCTTTGAGTCCGGGTCGCTGTTCAATACGGTGTAATGCTTCCCGTCCTGCATGGAGTGAAGTGCATCAAGGCCCTGGGTTACAAAAGACCCATTCCAAATCTCTTCGAGGGTTATTTTTTTCTGCTGTGCAGCGGTAAAATGCATGGTCCCAATAAGAAAAAGTACGGACCAGAGTAATTTCTGCATCAAAGAATAGTGAATTGATTAAATCTCCCAAGTTTACTAATAATTTCGCGAATTAAGGAAAATTCAACCCAAAATCTTGCCTGCAGAAATCAGGCAGACTGATTTGCTGTTTTGCCACCTTTATCCCCTGAATCACTATCTTTACCGCCTTTAAAGGAAACGCTATGAGTGGACCCATACAAGGATTTTCCAAATTGTCTAAAGAAGACAAGATTCGTTGGGTTGCGCAGCATTACACCCACAATCCTGAGGCTACAGAAACCTTACTGAAGAAATACTGGAATAAAGACCAAAAATTACAGCGTCTTCATGATGAATTCATTGAAAATACCATCACCAATTTCTATTTGCCTTTTGGTGTTGCCCCGAACTTTCTGATCAATGGAAAACTGTATACGTTGCCTATGGCCATCGAAGAAAGTTCCGTGGTGGCCGCTGCGAGTAAAGCGGCAAAGTTCTGGCTTAACCGGGGAGGATTTAATACCCGTGTGCTGGGAACCGAGAAAGTAGGTCAGGTCCATTTTATTTTCAAAGGAGACCCGGAAAAACTTCAGAAATTCTTTAAAGAAATTCAGCCCAGATTGATCCGAAGTGCATCACCCATTACCGCCAATATGGAAAAAAGAGGAGGCGGAATTACCCGGATCGAATTGCGCAACAAAAGCAAGGAGCTGGAAGATTACTACCAACTGCACTGCACCTTTGAAACCCTGGACGCCATGGGGGCCAATTTTATCAATTCCTGCCTTGAACAATTTGCCAGAACCCTGAAGGAAGAGGCTTCCAGCTATGAAGATTTTACCCCGGAAGAAAAAGGGCTCGAGGTTGTAATGAGCATATTGTCTAATTATGTTCCCAACTGCCTGGTGCGCGCCGAAGTGTCTTGCGAAGTAATCGAACTGAATGAAGATTCCGGGATCAGCGGAGAAGCATTTGCTGAAAAGATAATTCAGGCGGTTCGCATTGCTGAAATAGAGCCGTTCAGAGCCGTAACCCACAACAAAGGGATCATGAACGGTATAGATGCCGTTGTACTGGCCACAGGAAATGACTTCAGGGCGATCGAAGCCGGGGTTCATGCCTATGCCGCCCGGGAGGGAAGTTATCGGAGCCTTACCCATGCCAGTGTTGAAGATGGTGTATTTCGTTTGTGGATCGACGTCCCTTTGGCCCTGGGAACCGTGGGAGGCCTTACCAGCCTGCATCCGCTGGTGAAATTAGCTTTGGAAATCCTCCATCATCCCAAGGCTATGGAACTGATGCAAATTGTAGCCGTTGCCGGACTGGCCCAAAATTTTGCAGCACTGCGTTCTCTTGTCACTACCGGCATTCAGCAGGGACATATGAAAATGCATTTGCTAAATATCCTGAACCAATTGGGGGCAACTGAAGATGAGAAATCAGAACTGGTTGACTATTTCAAAACACATACGGCTACACATAATGCGGTAGTTGAGGCCTTCCAGAAATTAAGAGCAGACTAAGCCTTGAAAACCTTCTACAGCAACGGCAAACTTCTACTCACCGGGGAATACGCGGTCCTGGATGGTGCCCTATGTCTAGCGCTGCCTACCCGATATGGTCAGGGCCTGACTATAAGCCCTGTCCCGGAGGCCGAGATCCAATGGACCAGCAAGGATCATAAGGGAGCTGTTTGGTTTGAGGCCAATATCCCAATTGGAAAGGTACGGCGGACGACCCAAAAGGAAGCAATGAAAGGGTCAACACTGGAGATTCTGGTTCACATCCTGGGTGAAGCAAGGAAACTCAATCCGAGTTTCTTATCAGGAAAGCCAGGCTATGCTGTGGTAACCCAAATGGATTTTCCCAGAAGCTGGGGACTGGGTACTTCCTCAACCCTGATAAACAATATTGCCCAATGGGCAGGCGTAAACCCATATCTGCTGCTATGGAAGACCTTTGGGGGAAGCGGATACGACATTGCCTGTGCACAGCACGACAGGGCCATCCTTTACCATTTGGAAGAACAGGATCCCAGGGTAACGGAAATCGATTTCAACCCCTCCTTTGCGTCTTCTCTATTCTTTGTTTACCTGAACCGAAAGCAGGATAGCAGGGAGGCCATTTCGGCTTACAGAAGAAAGCTGGGCCAAAAGCGTGAAGAACTGGTCAAAAAGACCAGCTCAATTACCCGGGCGATTGCGGCCAGCAATCAACTTGAAGATTTTGAGTCGCTGCTTGAGCAGCATGAAGTACTGATCTCAACAGCTATAGAAATGCCGCCTGTCAAAGAATCGCACTTCTCCGATTATGGAGGTGTGGTGAAAAGTCTTGGTGCCTGGGGCGGAGATTTTGTGCTGGCCACAGGTTCTGAGAAAGCGCAGGAATATTTCCAAAAGAAGGGGTATACCAAGATTATCCCCTATGCTGACATGATCCTATAAAAAACCCCGGACAAAAAGCCGGGGTCTGATTCCTTTGGTATTTTTTTTAGTAGAATACAGAACGATTGTCCTCTATATCTGCCTTGTTTTTCAGTGCTGTATACAATGAATTGTTCACACGCAGCGCATTGGAAGATTGCAGATTTCCTGCGTAGGTGGAGTAATTTTCCAGTGGCGGAGCAGCCTCTTTTTTGCTTACTTCAATCAGGAATACCCCGGTTTCTCCTTTAATGAGCTGAGAAGTATCCCCTTCGTTCATGGCAAAGGCAGTACCTACAACAGCAGGTTCTCTCCCGGCCCCTGGAATAGTAGGGGCTTTAACCGTAAGGGCGGACGCATTGGAAATAATGGTGTTATTGGCGGTAGCCAGTTCTTCAAGGGATTTCCCTGCATTCTCCACCATTATCTGGTCGGCTTTCTTTTCCTTCCTGATTTTGGGTAGGGCTGTAGCCGACGCGTCTTCCACGGCCATAAGTCCCTCGTTATACTTTGCGGTAAGCTGCACAACAGCATACCCGCTATTGATGTTGAAACGTCTGATATCGCCTACTTCGGAATCCTCATTAAACGCCCATTGCACAATACTCCTCTGAGAGGACAAGCCTGGAAGGTTTTCATCCATGGCCATGATTTTGTTTACTGGCCGAATTACGTATTTACCTTCCCTCGCTGCTTCTTCAAAAGGTTTTTCATCGGTTGTAGCAGCCATTTCAAATTTGGTTGCTTCAGTAAAGAGGGTATTGATGGTTTCCTCTGAGGGTTCAATGGCTCTGGTGAGGTCTGCCAGTTGTACGATATCCTGCTTGTCGTCAACACGTACAATATGATATCCAAACTCGGTTTCCACCAGCCCTATATACTCAACCGGATTGCCGAAGGCAAAATCATTGAATTTCGGAGTCATTACCCCTTCCTGGAAATATCCAAGGTCTCCTCCCATAGGAGCAGACGGACCATCCGAATTATCGCGGGCCAACTGGGCGAATACCGCACCTGGTTCTTGAGCCGCTTCCAAAACTTCCTGTGCTTTTGCCTCTGCCTCCTCTTTGGTACGGGTAACTTCAGGGTTTGCCCTCAGAGCACCCGCATAGGTGATCAGGACATGACTTGCTTTTACAGATCCATTAGGCTTCCGGGCCATCATCCTGGATACTTTATACATATCGCCATCCCGGTAGGGCCCAAATAATTCACCTACTTCAAGCGCAAGCAGGGAGTCCGCAAAGCTTGCCGGCAAGTCCTTTTGGGCTTTGAAGATCGTATCGAATTTGGTGTCTGAATTCCGGTCCAGAAAAGCTGCAAGATCCTGGGTGTTTCGGAAACCGGGGATGGTGTCGGTTGTATCCTGCTCTTCTATGTATTCCACGGTATCGGATAGCAAACTGGTAATGGATTCCCTGATCGCCGTTTCATCTGCTTCGGAAGGTTTCTCTTCAAAGTAAACAAATCGGATGTCACGGGACTTTTCCTGCTTATAGTCTGCCTCGTGTTCCTTGATATAGGCTTCTATTTCACCTTTGGTCACCACAATGGCGCTGTCCGGAATGCTGGAATAAGGTACGCGTACGTAGCGGATATCTACCTTGTCATTGGCCAGACGATAGTCCAGTTCACCTTCCTTCAGCGTGGCGCCCATGCCCGCTCTCACCAGGTTGTAGTAGGACTGCTGTTTGGCACTTTCTATAATGGCCTGTTCGTCCTGTAACCAATCCTGATATTGGTTCGGAGCACTCAATTTAAGTTCTGCGATAAAATCCCGGAAAAGTCCATCATCAAAAACCCCGTTTTCATCCAGGAACTGCGGATTCTGACTGATTCCCGGGCTGGATTTGATCACTTCCATGATCTGATCCTGCTCAATGGAGATGCCTAAATCGGCCATTTGCTGATTCAGGATTGTGTTCCTTTCCAGCTGGTTCCATACACTGTTCACCAATTGTGTAGAGGAAGCTGTGGGCCCACTCCTTCGGGAAATCCTTTCCACGCGCTGTCGGAAATCGTCAATAGAGATAGGCTCCCCATTGATCTCCCCAACTGCAGATCCTATCTTTCCCCCTCCGAGGTCGTTACTCGTAAAAATCCCGGAGATCACAAATGCAAATAATGCCATTCCTATGATCAGGATCAGTACTGTAGTCCGCTTCCGTATGTTCTCTAAAATTGCCATTCCCTTAAGTTTGAATCAGAGCGCGAAAATAGCATTTTCCGGTAAATAATGAAAGGAATCAGGGCCCAATCTATCTGGCCTTTACCACTTAATCGTTATCCAGTACTTCCAGGGACACTACATCTATTTTTGTGCTGGAAACTTCCAGTATGGTAAAAAGAAAGCCGTCGATTCTGATTTCAGAATCCTGGTCGGGTATTTCCCCGGTAACATTCACAATAAGCCCACCCAGAGTCTCATACTCTTCGCTTTCAGGCAACTCGAGTTTATATTGCTCATTGAGATAATCCACTTCGTGTCTGGCCGAAAATTTATAGGAGTCTTCGG
>CAJHYA010000083.1_pt1 | contig 33694 bp, 35 predicted proteins | sample 9198611 | NCBI WGS metagenome assembly CAJHYA01 (sample SAMEA7708353, study PRJEB35096) | sediment metagenome | biome: marine neritic benthic zone biome [ENVO:01000025]; feature: sediment [ENVO:00002007]; material: shallow marine sediment [ENVO:03000034] sea grass bed [ENVO_01000059] ... | reverse complement strand
CCACGATTATCTGGAGCAATCGCTGTCGCTGTACCTTACTCAACTTTATCATATGAACCTCATCAAAATTTGTGCCCAAAAGGGCCCTGAAGTGTTCTAAATCTTCTCCGCTTATCATACGTTTTCCCGTTGGGACCTGGGTGAATTGGCCCTCAAAAAGATCAAAATAGGGTGCTTCTATTTTCCGCGTATCGGGGTAACACCCCAGGTAGCGCATAAGAGCAAGCAGAAAATACAGATGGAAATTTGCAATGTGATCGTGGGTGTCCAACCACTGCAGGGCTGTTTCCAAATAAGAAAAAAGACCCGGGTCTGCCTGCTCTTCCCGAATACAGATTACAAGAATTTCGGATAAAAACAAGGTTATGGCGTTTTTGGTGATATCTGCATGGAGCGTAGCATATGGGAAATTCACCTTGACTTCCCTTATGCTTTCAAGGGTCCCCTTGTCTTTGTGAACCGCTACTATTTCCAGTTGTGATAGTGGCTGAAAATAGGCTGCTTTTAATTTGCCTTTTCTGGACGAAAATACCCCTTTTAGCAAATAGGATTTAAGGCCGTCTGAGGCCGTGAAGGCTTTTACAATTAGGCTTGTCTCCCCGTATTTGAGTGAAGATAATACTATGGCCTTGGTTTGTACCTGCATGGGAAGAGGTTTCTGCAAATATAGCAAGTACAGGGCGACAGAAATTAAGAAACCCGGCCTGAAGCCGGGTTCCGTTTAAGGTTTTAATAAGGCTAAATCACTCCCTGAGCCAACATGGCATCTGCCACTTTGACGAACCCGGCAATATTTGCACCTTTTACATAATTGCAGTATCCGTTTTCTTCCATGCCGTATTCCAGGCAGGAATTGTGGATGTCTTCCATGATCCCCTTCAGTCTTTCATCTACTTCCTCACGGGTCCAACTTATTCTCAGTGAGTTTTGTGACATCTCCAAGCCTGAAGTGGCTACACCACCTGCATTGGAAGCTTTCCCAGGGGCAAACAAGATTTTTGCATCCTGGAAGGCATGCATCGCCTCCGGTGTCGAAGGCATATTTGCCCCCTCTGCGACACAAATACAACCCTGATCAATCAGCGTTTTGGCGTCATTGCCATCTAATTCATTCTGGGTAGCAGATGGAAGGGCGATATCACATTTTACACCCCAGGGTTTTTCTCCCTCGTGGTAGGTAGCTTCCGGATATTTCTCTACATATTCAGAAATCCTTCCGCGCCTGTCGTTCTTAAGATGCATCACATAGGCCAGTTTCTCCTCATCAATTCCGGCTGCATCGTAAATGTAACCTCCGGAATCAGAAAGCGTAAGGACCTTACCTCCCATTTGGAGTACCTTTTCCGCAGCATACTGAGCAACATTTCCAGAACCAGATATAACTACGTCCTTTCCTTTTATACCGTCGTTTTTTGTATTGAGCATGCTCTCCGCAAAGTAAACCGTACCGTAACCGGTAGCTTCAGGTCGAATTTTGGAACCTCCCCAGGACAAACCTTTCCCGGTAAGTACTCCGGTAAATTCATTCCTGATCTTCTTGTACATACCAAAGAGGAAGCCTATTTCACGTGACCCTACACCAATATCTCCGGCAGGAACATCTGTATTAGGTCCTATATGACGGCACAATTCCGTCATAAATGCGTGACAAAAACGCATTACCTCATCGTCTGATTTTCCTTTGGGATCAAAGTCAGACCCTCCTTTACCTCCGCCCATTGGAAGGGTAGTAAGTCCGTTTTTAAAGACCTGCTCAAAGGCCAGAAATTTGAGGATACTGGCATTAACAGACGGATGGAAACGCAATCCGCCCTTGTAAGGCCCAATTGCAGAGTTCATCTGAATGCGATATCCCCTGTTCACGTGAATTTCACCTTTATCATCTACCCAGGCTACCCGAAAGGAGATTAGACGTTCGGGTTCCACCATGCGAAGCAGGATATTTTTCCCGTAATAGATTTCGCGTTGGGTAATGTAAGGGATGACCGTTTCGGCAACTTCCTGAACGGCCTGAAGGAATTCCGGTTCATGGCTGTTTCGGGATCGAACTTCTTCCATGAATTTTTCAATAATTTCTTCCATCAGCGTAATAATTGTTTAGGTTTTTGTCAATTTAAAAATTCAGGGGCAAAATTATGGTTTTTCTATAATTTTACCCCCCTTTTTTTGAAAATTCGATAAACAATATTACAAGGCCTGTTCCAGGTCTGAAATCAGGTCATGGACATCCTCGATTCCCACGCTAAGTCTGATCAAAGAATCAACCACACCGCTCTTTTCCCGTTCCTCTTTTGGGATACTGGCATGGGTCATACTTGCCGGATGCCCGGCAAGACTTTCGACACCTCCCAGGGATTCTGCCAGGGTAAAAACACGCAGCTTTTCTACAATAGCGACGGCTTCTTTATACGTGCCGCTTTTGGGAACAAAAGAGATCATCCCGCCAAAATCGGACATCTGACTTTTTGCAATTTCGTGATTGGGATGCTCCTCAAAACCCGGCCAGTATACCCTGTCAATTTTAGGATGTGATTTAAGGTAATTCGCGATTTCCCGTCCGTTATCACAATGGCGCTGCATCCTTACATGCAGGGTTTTAATACCTCTGAGGACCAGAAAGCTATCCATAGGTCCACAAACGGCGCCACTGGCATTCTGAATAAAATAAAGCTTATCTGCCAGTTCCTTATCATTCACAACGAGGGCCCCTACCACCACATCGCTGTGACCTCCGAGATATTTGGTGGCAGAATGCATTACGATATCGGCTCCAAGATCTAATGGGCGCTGGAGATAGGGAGTCGCAAAGGTATTATCTACGGCCAGCAAGATTTTGTGGTTTTTGGCAAGACTTGCCATACGCTTAATATCCACAATATTCATCATTGGGTTTGTTGGAGTCTCTACCCAAATAAGTTTAGTCCGATCATTTATTTGCGCTTCAATAGCGTCCAGATCCTGCAATCCCATAAAGTGAAAACGGATTCCGTACTTCTCAAAAACCTGTCGGAATAGCCGATAACTACCTCCATAGAGGTCATTTGTAGAAATTACCTCATCCCCAGGATTTAAGAGTTTCACTACGGCATCAATGGCAGACAGGCCGCTGGCGAAAGCCAGGCCATACTGCCCGTTTTCGATACTGGCCATGGCGCGCTCCAGGGCGGTACGTGTGGGATTTGCACTGCGGGAGTACTCGTAGCCCTTATGCCCTCCAGGAGTAGATTGGGCATAGGTGGAGGTTTGATAAATGGGTGGCATTACGGCGCCATAAGCTTTATCCGGCTCTTGCCCCCCATGAATGGTTTTGCTGTTGAATCTAAGTTCTTCTTTACTCATATGGCCTGCTTAAAGACACAAATGTATCGTTATCTTTTCGAGTATACAATGGAATCGCAGCCCTGGGCGAGCGTATTAATGCCCTCAGGCTTTTATCGCCTTTTGCAGGGCAAGGACAGCACCGAGATGCAATCCCTCATGATAGACATTGAATGCCGTAGCCTCTTCTACCGATCCCAACTTCACACTGGTACTTGTCGTGTAAGGGTTATAGGTTTTAAATATGCCGTTTCGGTAGTCCTCCCTGGTCTGCTCCATCGTGCCAAGTAACAACTCCTCCAATTGGGTTATTTCGGAATCCGGAACAGGCTCATTTTTCGGTACGGTACCTTTGGCATATCGGTCCACCCAGTCGGTCGGAACCTGCAGTGGCAGGTTGCTCAAACCGTAGGTGATAAGCTGCTGGGTGACAACTACATGGGCTATATTCCAGTACAGATGATTTCTGAATCCTTCCGGGATTTTGAACAAGTCTTCAGTTCTTGTCTTTCTCAGAATGGCATAGAGGAATTTGCGGTTTTGAATCAGAATAGTGAAGAGATACTCCATGTTGTTAGATTTGCCTAAATATAAAATATATTGCCGGTAATTAGGTTTCTTTGTGTTCAGATGTCAAACCCTTAGCAGAATAAGAAATGAAAAAAATCTACCATTTGGGAAGTTGCGATACCTGTGCCAGAATATTGAAAGAACTGGCCCCATTGGAAGGAGTTGAATTTCGTGAAATCAAATCTATTCCTATCAAAGAGGATGAACTTCAAGAACTTTGTCAAATGGCGGGCAGTTATGAGGCGCTGTTCAGCAAAAGGGCCCGGCTTTACAAGGAGCGTAATTTAAAGGATAAGGAACTGGGAGAAGAGGATTTCAAAAATCTGATCCTGGAACACTATACCTTCCTGAAAAGACCTGTTATCCTAGTAGACGGGGAAATTTTTATAGGCAATAGCAAGAAAACGGTCCTGGCGGCCAGAGAAAAACTACATCCTTGACCAAAAGAAATCTAGCCTTACTTGCTGCATTTGGAGCTACAACCATATACGGATTGAACCACTCCATTGCCAAAGGTATAATGCCGACCTACATCGGGCCTTTCGGATTTATCCTGCTTCGTGTTCTAGGGGCTTCCATCCTATTCTGGGGAATCTCTTTCCTGGGCCCCAGGGAACGGATCGAGAGAAAGGACTGGTTACGGCTGGTGGTCTGCTCCCTCTTTGGGATGGCGATCAATATGTTGTCTTTCTTTAAAGGGCTGGATTTGTCTACTCCGATTAACAGTTCCATTTTAATAACAACAACTCCCATAATCGTGGTGGTACTTTCTGCCTTTTTGATAGAGGAAAAAATTCGGCAGACCAAAGGAATTGGTATTCTTATCGGCCTGGCAGGAGCCCTGGTACTGGTATTATACGGAAATGAGATTCGGGGAGATGCCCCAAATATCCCAATGGGAAACGTCCTTTTCCTGGTGAATGCATTATTCTACGGACTTTACCTCATCCTGGTGAAAAAACTGGTAGATAAATACCACCCCTTTACCCTGATGAAATGGCTTTTTTTGATAGGTATCGTATTTAATTTGCCGGTCACGCTACCAGAATTCCTGGAAATTTCCTGGGCAACGCTTCCCTGGGAAGCCATATGGAAAATGGGATTTGTGGTTATAGGGACCACCTTTTGTACCTACCTGTTCAATGCCTATGCGCTTACCCAGCTAAGGGCCTCTACTGTGAGCGCCTTTGTATACGTGCAGCCACTTATAGGTATTGTTTTCGCAGTGATCAGTGGGCGGGATTCACTCAATGCAGTAAAAACCGGAGCAGCAATCCTGGTGCTGATCGGGGTATATCTCGTGAGTAAAAGAACTAAACCAAATCTTGAGGACGTTTAGTAAATCTTCGGGTATCTGCTGCCGTCAGGATACGAAAATCCTCAGGCTTGGAAATACCGTCAAAACGACTGAGAAATACGTCCGGTAGTGGAATAAGTTTTCTTTTTTCCAGACTGATCCATCCTCCAATCAGTTCGCAATGGGCCACATTACGTCCTTTATGGTCATAGAAATTATGATGAAACTCAAAGTACATCCCATCTTCGCTAAGTCCTTTTACTTCGAGGGACACACGTATGGGTTTGCCTGACAAGACTTCCCGGAAATAGTAGATATGTTCATAGAAAACTACCGGGCCAATCTGGTGTTTTGCCAGGGACTCCTGATCGAATCCCAGTTCCATGAGAAAAGCCATACGGGTATGACTCATATAATTTATATAGGTACTGTTGGCCAGATGCCGGTTTGCGTCTAAATCATTCCAGCGAACTTCAAATTCCTTGAGGTACATAGTTTTTTATTATGCGTGCATAGTAAATCAAATTTACTATAGTTTTGCGAAATGAGCCTTAAGCAGGCTTAATTTTTATCCCTATTTTTAAACCCATAACAAACAACAATGGATAACAAAGCACCTTTTATAGATTCCCTCTCCCTTCCAGCAATTGCAGCTCCAATGTTTTTAATCTCGGGTCCGCAGCTGGTGATTTCCTGTTGTAAGGCAGGTATTGTGGGCACATTTCCTGCGCTTAACCAACGTACAAGTGAAGGCTTTGAAGAATGGCTGGTAGAGATTAAGGAGGCCCTTTCCAAATATGAAGAAGAAACAGGTAATAAACCGGCGCCATATGGGGTGAACCTCATAGTACATCCCACCAATCCAAGGTTGGAAGCAGATCTGAAACTCTGTATCAAGCATCAGGTTCCGCTTATTATTACTTCCCTTGGAGCCGTCTCCCAGGTTGTTGATGCCGTTCATAGTTACGGCGGCCTGGTTTTTCACGATATCATAAAAAAACGGCACGCTGAGAAAGCAGCCGAAGCCGGAGTTGACGGCCTGATCCTGGTGGCCGCCGGAGCGGGAGGCCATGCCGGAACCTTAAATCCTATGACCCTGATCGCCGAGGCTCGAAAGATCTTCAAAAAAACACTGATCCTATCCGGTTGTATTAGTAATGGGAGGGATATTGCCACGGCCCTTCAAATGGGAGCTGACCTTGCCTATATGGGAACGCGTTTTATCAATACCGAAGAAAGTAAAGCCCCTGATTCCTATAAGAAAATGATCATCGATGCCGGTGCCAGTGACATTGTTTATACGGCGGCCATTTCCGGGGTACATGCCAATTTTTTGGCGGCAAGCCTTCAGGCAGCGGGGATCAGTGAAGAAGACCTTACGAAAGGACACAAGGTCGATTTTGGCAAGGAACTGGACACAGAAGCCAAGGCCTGGAAAACCATCTGGTCTGCCGGGCAGGGGGTTGCCACGATTGAGGATGTTTTACCCGTTGCACAACTTATTGAACAACTTCAGCGCGAATTTGTGCAGGCCCTCCAAACGCAATCAGACTACCTATCCCGATATTCCACCAGTAAAATTAAATAGCCATGTATGTAAAGAGAAATATAAGCCCTGGTGTATTGTGGCGCTATTCCTGGAGGAACCTGATTTTCTTTACCCTTTGGGCAGGAGGTGTTTTTTCGCTTTATCATTTTCTGAGCTGGGATTTTATCGATATCCCCTTTCAGCCGCTCAGCGTAATCGGTATTGCAGTTGCTTTCTATATCGGATTTAAAAACAGCCAGAGCTATGACCGATTTTGGGAAGGCCGTAAAATCTGGGGGGGTATTGTGAATTATTCCCGAACCTGGGCTAACAACGTGCTGAGTTTTGTAAATGATACTGATGAAACCAAAAAAGAGCTGATCTACAGGCACCTGGCCTGGATCAATGCCCTGCGGATCCAACTCAGACAGCCCTCTTCATTTTCGATCAGGGAAAATAAATCCGTAGAAAAGCTATTTGAAAAGCACGGGCATAAAAACCCGGTTTGTGAGGATCTCGGTGTTTTCCTGAATCCCACAGAATTACAGGACCTGCAAACACGTAAAAATGTGGCCACTCACCTTGTAAAAAATCAGGGGCAACACTTGAAAAAACTCATGGAAGCCGAAAAAATAACGGAATTTGACAAGCAGGTTTTTCATAACAACCTGGAAGAGCTTTACAACCTGCAGGGGAAATGTGAGCGTATTAAAAATACTCCTTTCCCCAGGCAGTATGCCTACTTCAGCACGCTTTTTACCTGGCTTTTTATCCTCTTACTCCCTTTTGGGCTTCTTGATGTCTTCGAGGAAGGTATTACCTCAATGGATAGTTCCGTACGAAATTGGTACATCTTTATGATGATCCCATTTTCTGTTCTGATCTCCTGGATCTTTGTAACCATGGAAAAAGTGGGGAGTAACAGCGAAGATCCTTTTGAAGGTCGTATCAACGACGTACCGATGACAGCCCTGTGCCGGACCATTGAAATAGACCTCAGGGATATGCTGAACGAAGATAACCTTCCGCAAAAGGTAGAGGCGCAGGATCATATTTTGTATTGATGCCCGTACTGCAAAGTCCTTATAATCCTCCTTTTATATTCAGGAATGGCCATGTGGCCACGGTCTATGCCGGACTTTTTAGAAAAGTGCCAGGACTTGAGCAAAAAAGAGAGCGCTTGGAACTGGGTGATGGTGACTTTATGGATCTGGACTGGAGTTATGCCGAAGCTCCTACCCGAAGTGTAGTTATTCTTCTGCACGGTTTGGAAGGTCACGGGCAACGCCCCTACATCACCGGTAGCGCCAAGGTATTTAACGCTGCAGGAATTGATGCCTGTGCTGTAAATTTCAGGGGATGTAGTGGAGAAACCAACCGACTATATCGATCTTATCATTCCGGTGCTACCGAAGATCTCGAAGCGGTAATTCACCATATCCTGGAAACAAAACCATATACCGAAATCCTGATCAAGGGAATTAGCCTGGGAGGTAACATGGCCCTGAAATACCTGGGGGAAGGGCGGAAGGTGCCAAAAGAAGTCAAGGCGGCCATAGCCATATCGGTGCCCTGCGAGTTGCACGATTCGCTGATCCAACTTCTAAAACCCAAAAACTGGGCCTATGCCAAACGCTTTCGCAAACACCTGGTAGCCAAGCTCAGAGCTAAACAAAAATACTTTCCTGAATTAATTACCGATGAGCAGATCAGGAATATCAAAAACCTGAAGGACTTTGACGATTTATACACCAGCAAAGCCCATGGATTCAAGGACGCCCTGGATTATTACGTACAATGCAGCAGCCGACAATTCCTGAATCAAATCAACACCCCTGCGCTAATCATCAATGCCCTCGATGACTCTTTTCTTGGCGAGGCCTGTTATCCGCTTGAAGAAGCCGAAACCAATCCTCACCTGCATCTGAGAATCCCTAAATTTGGCGGACATGTGGGATTTTATGGGGAGAATAACGTTTCCTTCACTGAAAAAATGAGCCTTGAGTTTGTCGCCAAAATCCTGTGAAAAAAGGTTTTTTGGTATATTAGCGTCCCTAAGAAAGCTTAATTATGCGCAAATCGCTTATTTGGATAACTTTAGCCGCACTGGTCATGGCCTGTGGAGGCAAGAAGGAAGAAAAGAAGGATTCATTTGAAATAAACCGGTCTAAAACAGAGGTTAATGAAGAGGCTGCGTCAGACGGAGTTCCTGTTGACCTGGATAATAAAGGGATCGGGCCAATAAAAGAAATGAAATTTCCGGATGAAATAGACCAGGAAATGGCTGCCCGGGGGAAAGCAACTTTTGAATTGATTTGTGTCGCCTGCCACCAGATCAACCAGCGGATGATAGGCCCTGCAATGGTGGGTGTGTATGAAAGGAGAAGCCCGGAATGGGTGATGAACATGATCCTGAATCCTGATGGAATGTTGAAAGAAGATCCCATAGCTAAGGCATTGCTGAAGGAATACAATAATATGATCATGAACAACCAGAACTTAAGCGAGGATGAAGCACGTGAACTAGCAGAATACTTGCGTACCCTTTAGAAATAGGTTTCACAGAAAAACAAGGTGCAAATATCCGGGATAACCGAGTATTTGCGCTTTTTTATTTTGAGGGAATACGCCCCGACTCTTAAAAAGAAAATGGTATTTTGTTATATTATAAATCAATAGCCATGAAGCATAGATTTTACCTCCTGGGTATCACCATTTTTCTGATTACCTCAGCAATTTTTCCTCTGCAATCAATTGCGCAACAAAAGAATTTTATAGATCAGCCTTTTCTGGAGACCACGGCCAGAGTGGATACCTTAGTTATCCCTGATCGTATATATCTGAACATTCTGATTTCAGAGGCCGATACGAAAGGCCGGATTTCCGTTGAAGAACTGGAAAACAGGATGGCCAACAAGCTAAAAAGTATGGGCATTGACCGGGAAACTCAGCTTAGCCTGGGAGATATTGGCAGTGATTTTAAAAAATACTTCCTTAGGAAATCGGATATCCAAAAAGAGAAGGCGTTCAAGTTAGTCGTATATGATGGCCTAACGGTGGGTAAAGTGCTACAGGGGTTGGAGGCCATTGGAATCTCTAATATCAGCCTGGATAAAACGGAATACTCCCAGATGGAGGCGTTAAAGCTACAATTGAAAGTGCGAGCCATTGTACAGGCCAGAAAACAGGCAACAGAACTGATGGAGGCCATTGGACAGCATCTTGGTAAAGCCATCCACGTTCAGGATTTTGAACCAAATTTCATTACCTTGAGGGGTGTTTCCCCTTTAAGGGCAAAAGCCGATGAATCCTTTGAACCTCTGGATGTTGAATTCAACAAAATCAAGATAGAAGGACGGCTCAATGTCAAATTTGCAATAGAATAACCTAAAGAAAAATGTAAATGAATAAAATTGGTGTATTGGGCTCAGGGATTGTCGGACAAACACTGGCCAGTGGCTTTTTAAAACACGGATATGAGGTAATGATTGGCAGCAGGGATACGTCCAAACTTGCCGAATGGTTAGAGAACAATCCTGAGAATTCACAGTTGGGAAGTTTCGAAGATACCGCTGCTTTTGCGGAAATCATAGTCCTTGCGGTTAAAGGAACAGCTGTTGAGGCTGTGCTGGAACAGGCAGGAGAAGGCAATCTGGATGGAAAAATTATTATTGATGCAACCAATCCTATTGCAGATGCCCCTCCGGTAAATGGAGTTTTGCAATTTTTTACAGATCAAAACAGTTCCCTGATGGAAAAACTGCAGGGGCTATACCCTAAAGCTAATTTTGTCAAAGCCTTTAATAGCGTTAGTTTCCTCAGGATGGTTAATCCGGATTTTGAAGTCAGGCCTACCATGTTTATTTGTGGGAACGATAGCGACGCCAAAAAAGAGGTCAGCAAGATCCTGGATCAGTTCGGGTGGGAAGTTGAGGATTTCGGTGCGGCCTCCTCTGCAGGTCCAATTGAAGGACTTTGCCAGTTGTATTGCATCATCGGATTAAATGAAAACCGATGGACACAGGCCTTTAAGCTATTGCCTTAGGGGCAACGGGTTAACCCAGTAGAGGTACAGGAAACGGGCCTTTAAAACTTGTCCACCAGAACTTTATAGGTCGGGTCTTCCAGGACATTGACATCAATTATCTCATCCGCATTTGACAACAATCTCCTGCAGTCCCTGCTAAGGTGTCTTAGATGTACCTTTTTACCCACTTTAAGATAGCGTTCAGTAATCTTATTGAGCGCCTCAATTGCGGACATGTCTACAACGCGGCTCTCTTTAAAATCTATAATCACTTCTTCCGGATCATGCAGTACATCAAACTTTTCGTTGAATAAGGTAACCGATCCAAAAAACAAGGGGCCGTAAATTTCGTAATGCTTTATTCCGCTCTCGTCGATATATTTCCTGGCGCGAATTCGTTTGGCGTTGTCCCAGGCAAAAACAAGGGCAGAAATAATAACCCCTACCAAAACAGCCAGCGCCAGATTGTGAAGAAATACAGTAACCAGGGTAACCAGCACCATAACCAGGACATCGGATTTTGGCATGCGTCTAAAGGTTCTCAAACTGGCCCATTCAAATGTTCCAAGTGCAACCATGATCATAAGGCCCGTTAGAGCAGCCATGGGTACTTTCTCAATTAAGTCGGCCCCGAACATGATGAACACCAAAAGCATAACAGCAGCTACGATACCCGATAGTCGCGCGCGAGCTCCGTTGGAAGTATTGATTAAACTCTGCCCGATCATGGCACAGCCTCCCATTCCGGAAAACAAGCCAGATAAAATGTTAGCCGTCCCCTGTGCTACAGCTTCTTTGTTTCCTCTACCCCGGGTTTCTGTAATCTCATCAACAATATTTAGCGTTAAAAGACTTTCTATTAAACCCACCCCGGCAACAATCGCTGAATATGGAAATATGATCTGCAAGGTTTCCAGGCTTAGGGGAATTTCCGGGATGTGAAAGGGAGGGAAGCCCCCTTGAATTGAAGCTATGTCTCCAATGGTTCGGGTATCGATATCAAAAATCAAAACCAGGCCAAAGACCAACAAAATGGCCATAAGGGAGCCTGGCACAACTTTACTTAATTTCGGAAGTCCCCAAATAACCAGCATGGTCAGAAGTACCAGTCCCATAAATCCATATAGCGCAGTACCGGACATCCACATTCCCTCAGAATCCCTGAACTGGTCCAGTTGGGACATAAAGATTATGATGGCTAAACCATTTACAAAACCAAATATTACGGGATGGGGAACCAGACGCATAAACTTTCCCAAACGGAGGAACCCTGCGGCTAGTTGCAATATTCCAGCCAGTACAACGGCTGCAAAGACATATTCTACGCCGTAATCGACTGCCAGGGAAACAATGACCACAGCTACCGCCCCGGTAGCCCCGGAAATCATCCCGGGTCTGCCGCCAAAAATAGAGGTGACAAGGCCCATAACGAATGCAGCGTATAAACCGGTTAAGGGTGATAATCCTGCTATCAGAGCAAAGGCAATAGCTTCGGGTACTAACGCAAGGGCAACTGTTAAGCCCGAAAGTATTTCGGTTTTATAGTTTACCTCCTGTGAAAAATCAAATAGATTGAGATACTTTTTCAAACGCCTTATTTTAAGGGCGCAAAAGTAACTCTAATATCCTATAATGATCGCTAATAGTGAAGAAATTGTAATTACATGTTTCACCAGGACTTCAGCCCCAGCAATTTTTCTCCGAGTTCAGACAATTCTGCCCTTCCGTATTTCGTTTGTTCCCAGTTTCTCGGATCCCCGGGAAAGGCATAACCCTCTGGGGCGATCCTATTCTTCCAGGAATGGATGCGCCAGTTCTTTAATTCCGCATTGTCTTCTTCTGCAGGCATCATAGAGATGTACTGGGCAATACGCACCTTGTCTTTTGATTTATTTGGTCTTATCCCGTGCGGTTCCGTACTGTTAAAAATCAGCAAATCCCCTGCCTCCAGCTTAACCTTAACAATCTTGTCCTCCAAACCTTTAATGTCTGGCTGGAAACGATCCCTGTCTTCAGGTTGTGTCTTTTTCCAGGAATCATAATTGCGGTATAGCCAGGGAATACACTGAAATCCCCCCATATTCTCGTCGGTCTGATCAGACAACGCCAGGACCCCCTGTACATTCTGAGGTTTGGTTTCAGGATCATAATCCCAGTGGATAAATCCTTTTTGCTCAAATCCGGGCCGGATTGGAAAATTCAGGTTGGCCCGATCAATTGTAACCCATAATTTTTCCGTCCCCCAAATATCCACAAAGGCATCGTAAACTTTCGGCATCTGCCTGTTATTCCACAAGAATTGGTTATTGTAGACCTCTACCATGCCCGTACCAGCCAGTTCTTTCATCTGTATTTCTGCCCTTGGAGCCGTATACCAGGTATCCTGATTTTTGGGATTTTTTTCTTCGAATTCCCACAGGAACTGTGCGGTTGCCAATGCCTGTTCCTTTGGCACAGCTTCTTTGATTACCACATAACCATTGTGTTTCCAAAATTCCCATTGCTCCTGTGAAAGTACGCGAAGGGGTTGGTCGCCAATTTCAGTTCTGAGTTTCTTTTGGCTGCTCGTGGCTGTTGAAGGATTTCCAGGAATATCTTCGTGGGCCTTGTTGGCCATTTCCAATCTTGCTTCATTCTTCATGGTCATTGTTTTAAATTATTGATCCAAAGCTAGTGTCATGATCAAAACACATCAACCTTAATATTGACAATAATTTGAACTATATTAACATTTTGATATAAATAATGACTCTCGAAGGCAAATTTTGTGTAATTTTAAGCTTATAGCAGACATTCGGATTATAAATGAAAATTCAATTAGAAACCATTACGCCAGATGTTAAGAGTCCTTTCAGACTTTTACATGATCCGAAATTGAACCATTTGTTCTATTGGCATTTTCACCCTGAACTGGAACTGGTATACATTGAAGGAGCTAATGCCAAAAGGCATGTAGGTGATCATATTTCGGAATACCAGGGAAGTGATTTGGTGCTCATTGGGGCCAATATCCCTCATTTGAATTTTGACCACGGTGTTACCACAACATATCGCAAGGAGGTCCTCCACTTTAAATCCGAATTTAAAGATACCATTTTAGAAGGCTTGCCAGAATTACAGCAAATCGATAGGCTTCTTGATTTGTCCAGATACGGCATCGCTTTCCATGGCAAAACCAAACAGAAAGCAGGTGAGCTTATGAAAAAGCTACATCTGCTGGACCCCTTTGATTTTTTCATTACCATAATGCATATCCTAAAACTATTGTCTGCCAGCAATGAGTTTGAGTTATTACACAAAAAGCCCTTTGTTAATAAATACAGCAGAAAAGAACAATCGCGAATTCGAAGGATTTACGGTTTTATTGACGAACGATACCAGTCCAAAATAACACTTGGTGAGGTTTCCAGTCTGTGCAATTTGACCAAACCGGCATTCTGCAGGTATTTTAAAAAAGCTACCGGAAGTACCTTTGTTGAGTTCTTAAACCAATACCGTATTAGCCAGGCCAAGCGTTTACTTCTGATGGGAAAAAATGTAAGTGAGGCCTGTTATGAATGTGGATTCGAAAGCCTCTCGTATTTCAATAGGAGTTTCAAGAGAATCACGGGAAAAAATCCATCGGAATTTAAAACAACATACGCTTCAACAAAAAACCGCCCTGAGCATAGATACGCCAGAGCGGTTCCCAACTAACTAACCAACCAACTAAATCAAGTTTTTTATCATCTCACAAAATGACTAATGCGTTCTCTTGCGCTTCACATCCATTTCGGGTAGTTTTTGTCTGATCCGTTTTCTTGTCTTCTTCCCATCAGATGATTTCAGGTACTGCTGGAATCCACGGCCTTTGAATTCATAGAGCGTACCGCTGTCCGGGTGGTAAAGTTCAAGGGTACTGTCATTGATTACATAGAGTTCAAAATAATCGTCGCCCATAAAATCATAATCCAGGGTCAGGGTTTTCAGGCTACGGTCATTGCGTACATCGTAGACCTGGTAATTGCCCTCATAATCCCATTGTACCTGACTGATGGGAATCCCGGGTGCGTCTATGGATGATCTGAAAAAATTACCTCCGGAATCTGCTAAAAACTGCAAATACGTTTCCTCATCGAACTCATTTAAGGCTCCTGTTTCACTCGTGAACACCTTTTCCCAGAGGGTATATTCCTGTAAGAAATACTGGATATTGTCATAAAACACCTGATCATAGTCGAATGTATTTCTTTGGTAGCCTCTGAGGAAATAAGAGGTGTCAGTGCCCGGATGATATAATTCCAATGTATTCCCATTCACCACATAGATATCCAGACGCCATAAGCCATCCAGATCATGGTCTATTTCCACTGCGCTGCTTAACGGGCTGTAATAGCCTACTTCGATGCCCAATCCGTTACCGGTCTTGCCGATTCCCACAAGATTATTGTTAGCAAGTAAAACGCCGCGATCAAAAGTGAGGGTAAAGGCCTGTTGCATAAAGGGAATTTCTCCACTACCCGTAGTAACATTGATGTCTACATACCAAAGCTCAAAGGATTCTAATATTGCTGCCGTATTACCCGGCGACTCCACTATTATTTCATCTTCTATGATCACCTCCGCATAACAGGAGGAAACCAAGATCCCAAGTGCCGTCCCGAATAGAAATAGTTTAAATGCCCTCATGATTATTTTTTTATTAAATAAAACAAGCACCGTGCCAATCTTCTATGTATTTGATTTTAAGCATTTTATGTCCGTTTTCTTTTTGTTACTTTTGAACTCAAATTAAATTTACATGGGGAAACCTGTACAATTTGCAGTGTTAGGAGGAGGAAGCTGGGCTACGGCATTGGTTAAAATGCTCACTGAAAATGTTCCCGAGGTACTCTGGTATATGCGAAACGAAGAAGCGGTGGCGTATATCCATCAACACGGGCACAATCCCAATTACCTCACTGATGTGGCCTTTGACACAAAACAACTGCTTCTCACATCAGATATAAATGAAGCGGTATCAGGTGCTCAGATCCTGATATTTGCTATCCCCTCTGCCTTCCTTGAGAGTGAACTCAGTAAAATTGAACTTCCCTTACATGATAAGATCATCTTTTCGGCCATAAAAGGGATTGTACCAGAAACAGGACTTATCGTTGGGGAACATTTCCACGACCATTACCAAATTGCCTTTGAAAATATCGGGGTGATCACTGGACCCTGCCATGCTGAAGAAGTGGCTCTGGAACGCCTTTCCTATCTAACGATTGCCTGTGACGACCAGGAAAAGGCCCGACTGGTTGCAGAAAACTTAAGTTGTAATTATATCCGAACCAAAATATCAGACGACATTATTGGAACAGAATATGCCGCCATGCTCAAGAATATCTATGCGCTTGCCGCCGGGATAGCACATGGGCTTGGTTATGGTGACAATTTCCTGAGTGTATTGATGAGCAATAGCATACGCGAAATGGACCGTTATATCAAAAGGGTACATAAGATGAAGCGGAACATTAACAACTCGGCATACCTGGGCGATTTACTGGTAACCGGCTACTCCACTTTTAGTCGGAACCGAATGTTCGGGAATATGATTGGTAAGGGATATACCGTAAGGAGTGCCAAGATGGAAATGAATATGGTCGCCGAGGGTTATTACGCATGTAAAACGGCATATGAACTTAAAAGCCGATTCAAAAAAAAGGTAAGGACCCCTATTATCGATGCGGTTTACGCAATCCTATACAACAACAAAAACGCTAAAAAAGTCTTCAAACAACTTACCGAAAAGTTGGATTGATTTCGGGAATCATACGCCCACTAACTAAACCTAATTCAGGTTGAATTCCGAATGCTCTGCAATTTCTCTTTCCAGGGCTTCCTTCCAGCTGGTTATTTGAGCCTCATCGGCCTTAAAATGCTCCCGGAAACGATCCAGGACAGCGGGCATGAGCCTTTTTACACTTGGTATATCAAAATAAAGCCTGCCGGTCCTGCGAGAAAAGAAGTCCTGTGGGGTCAAAATACATTCGTAAGCGATTCCAAAATCAAGTTCTGCCAGGGCCAATTTTACCTCTGGTTCATTTCCCTTCATCTTGCGGTATTGCTCCAGGATGGTATCGGTTTGTTTGCCGTAATTGGTTACCAGATAATAGGCATGGTATTCCGTTAATCCATCTCCCGCTATAGTCCTGAAGACCTCAGCGATATATTTTTTTACCTGTTTGAATTTCTTAAAGTCGCTGCCGCATAGGGGGATAGAATCCGTTTTACATTCCGGCAATTCCGATCCCTCCTCTTCTTTTATTTTTCTGGCAAGCAGGTTGACCACCCGTTCTGCCATTTTACGATAGCCGGTCAATTTTCCGCCGGCTATACTGATCAGACCCGTTTCCGAGGTGAAAATTTCATCCTTTCTGGATAATTCGGAAGCAGACTTTCCTTCTTCATGGATAAGTGGCCTTAATCCAGCCCATGAAGATTCGATGTCTTCCATTTCCAGATCAATACCGGGAAACATGTTGTTCACCGCCGAAATCAAATAAATGGCGTCTGCCAGGTCTGTTTTGACCTGATCCTTGTCTTCTAAATAAATGGTATCTGTAGTGCCTACATAGGTTATCCTGCCCCTTGGAATAGCAAAAATCATACGGCCATCCGGAACATCAAAATACACGGATTGCTTTACAGGTAGTTTTTCATGAGGAAAGACCAGATGAACCCCCTTGGTTAACTGCAGTCGTTTTCCCTTTAGCGAATTATTCACACTGCGCAGGGCATCCACCCAGGGGCCCGCAGCACTTACAACGTATTTGGATTTGATGGTAAACCTATTTCCTGTCACATGATCTAAGACCTCCACGCCCGATACTTTATCCTCCTGGTAAACAAAATCTGTCACCTCTGCGTAATTCATGGCAATTGCCCCAAATGAAAGACTCGTCTTAATATTTTCAAGTGTGAGTCGAGCGTCATCGGTGCGGTATTCCGCATAATAACCTGCACCTTTCAATATTTTCTTGGGTAGCAGGGGTTCCAATTTCAGCGCCTCTTTTTTTTCAAGCATCTTTCGCTTGTCATCGCCATCAACCTGGGCCAGAATGTCGTATACTTTAAGGCCTATAGAGGTAAGCCATTTACCATAAGATCCATTCTCGATCAGCGGCAATAGCATCTTGTCCGGGATAACAAGGTGAGGTGCGAGTTTATGTACAATAGCCCGCTCGGAACCCACTTCCTTTACCAACCAAAAGTCGAATTGTTTTAGATACCGCAAGCCTCCATGAATCAGTTTGGTGGACTTGCTGCTGGTTCCGGAAGCAAAATCCCCTTTCTCAACAAGGGCAACTTTTAGGCCTCTGGAGGCGGCGTCAAGTGCAATCCCAGCACCTGTAATCCCTCCACCTATGACCAGGACATCAAAAGTTTGTCGTGTTAATTGGTCTCGTATTTCTCTTCTGTCCAGATTAGAAAACCGAATGTGCTCTTGCATGCTTGGCCGAATATTAGGTATTATCTAAGGTTGGTAAACATTCCGGATGGATAGCCAACAAAATCAAAGGTAGAAGTTTAGGCAGGGATCGCAAAGCAGGTTATTTCAGATAACGATATGGTAATATTAAGATCGCAGGCGCGTTCCGACTGCTACCAACATCATTCCCCGCTAAAATCGTACTCCCGTTGTACCTCACAAACACGCACCTTATACCATTGGTACCATTTTTTAATCCCCATTTCCTGCGCAAGTTGGTGTTCTGCATGCAATTTCCAGCGGGCTATGGCTTCAAGACTGTCCCAGTAGCTGATGGAAATGCCCAATTCATCACGAGCACTCTCAAATCCCAGGTACCCGGTCTGCATACGGGCCAGGGATTCCATTTTCTTAGCCATTTCCGTATAACCAGTCCTGTCCGGGTTTAACCGACTGGTAAAAATTACGGCATAATACGGCTTTCCTTGCTTCATTAAATAAGATCCTTTTCCAGAAAATATTCTACTATGGCTTCCTTCATTAAGACAGACTGTTCCCCGGGTTTCAGGGAAGGCAGAGGGGATTTGACATTATAGTGGGGCCAGCCTTGTTCATCAAAATAATCGAATTCGTAATAGCCATAGGGCTCCAATAATCGGCATATGGCAATATGCATGAGATTGATCTTTTCATCCTTTTTAAAAACCCTGTGGTATTGCCCCAGTTCCTGTACCCCTATCAGGTATATTATGGAATCGAGTTCCAGCGGATCACCATCCGAGAATTGGGCAGAAAGTCTTTCTACCAGAAGTTCCCAGCGTTCTTTTAAAATTATGTCTCTGGACATATATACTTCTCTTTTTCCGGGTCCATAATGCGCCTTCAAACGGTTGATTACCCCGTGGATAAGCCGCCGGAATAAACACCCAAATGTACGAATCAATCCTTTATATTTGTATAAACACATCAGGATGGGAATCTTAGATATTGTCCTGGGCTTACTGCTGGCTTATGGTTTTTACAGAGGTCTTAGAAACGGTCTTTTAGTAGAAATCGCGTCTTTGGTCGCTCTGATAGCAGGACTTTATGGTGCTATTCACCTGTCTTTTATTGCGGGAGATTATCTGCAGCAGCGGGTAGATTGGGACGAGCGCTATGTGAGTATTATCGCTTTTATAATCACCTTTTTTGCGATCGTATTGCTCGTACACATCGGTGGAAAATTATTGACGAAAATATTTGACCTGACGGTTCTGGGGCTGCTGAATAAAATTGCCGGGGCTTTTTTTGGTGCCGTAAAAGTGGCGGTAATCCTAGGGGCCATCCTTATCTTTTTCGAAAAGGCGAATGATTCCCTCAACCTTTTTGAAAGTGAATCCACAGAAGAATCTGTACTCTATGAACCCGTGAAAAATCTCGGTGCTCTTGTGTTTGGTGCGATAATCAATCATTACAATCAATCTGAATCAGAAGAAGATCCTGATTCGGAATAAGTTGCTTCACTGTACCTGAAAAACAATGCCTGGCTATAAGAAATTTCTGTAATTCCAGGAATATGGAGGCCATTCATCGATAAATTAAGCCTCTTAAAGGAAACTTGTGTAACTTCCTCGACATTTATTTACATTTCATCGCTTGATTAATTTGCTTTCCCCCAAAGAGCAAATAGGCCTACTTCGCGAGAGAACACTATTTGAAAATGAAATATAAAGGGTTGGTACTGGCATTTTTGCTATGTATTGGGCTATCCTGTACCGAAGAAGGGTTGGATAATGCTCAATATACAGTAAATGAAAATGCAGTTCAGGTTGAGGCCGCACTTCTGGAGGTGGTCAACTCCCATCGGGTTGCCCTTGGCTTTGATGTCCTGGAGTTCAGCGCTATTGCCTACGAGTATGCCAATTCCCATAACGACTATATGATTGCAACGGGCAATTTAAGTCATGATAATTTCAGTTCTCGGGCCTCCAATATTGCTACTGAGGCCAATGCAGAATATGTATCAGAAAACGTAGCCAAAGACTACCCCTCAGCCCAGGAGGCTTTCCAGGGATGGCTGGAAAGTCCCAGTCACAGAAAAACGATGGAAGGGGAATTCACGCATACGGCAGTTAGTGTAAAACAGGATTCCCAGGGAAACTACTATTATACCCAGCTATTCTACCGCTAAGGGTCTGCCCAAACCAATTTGATTTTGTATTTTTATTTTGACAGCGATGGACACCGTTGAGCGTCCTCAATATGGTTTAAAAGCAGTATAGCATTATGGCAATTCAACCTCCATTTAACCTCCTTCAATGGGTAGAAGAAAACCGGGATACCCTCAAACCTCCGGTTGGCAACCGTAACCTGTATAAAGAGGCAGGAGATTATATCGTTATGGTGGTTGCCGGCCCCAATGCGCGGAAAGATTACCATTACAACGAAACCGAAGAATTGTTTTACCAGCTGGAAGGGAATATCGAAGTTCATATACAGGAAGATGGCCAAAAGAAAACATATAAGCTCGGCCCGGGAGATATGTACCTGCATCCTGCCGGCATCCCTCATTCCCCGGTGCGACATGAGGGTTCCATTGGCCTGGTGGTAGAAAGAAAACGGGATAATCTCAATATGAAGGATGGTTTGATCTGGTATTGTGACCATTGCAACCACAAGCTTTATGAAGCCCAGTTTGAATTACACGATATTGAAAAAGACTTCCTTGCCCATTTTGAAAAATTCTATGGTTCCGAGAAGCTCAGGACCTGTGAAAATTGTGGAACCGTGATGGAAGCGGATGAACGTTTCGTTGCCAAGTCATAACACATTATGAAGGTTTTAATTTCCATTCTGATCATTGCCATTGCGCTTATGCATATATACTTTCTTTGGCTGGAAATGTTCGCCTGGACCACAAGGGGGAAAAAAGTGTTCAGAAATTTTCCAAAAGATCTTTTTGAGCCTACAAAAACACTCGCCGCTAATCAGGGACTTTACAACGGTTTTCTTGCTGCAGGCCTGCTCTGGAGTGTCCTTATCTCAGATCCTTCCTGGCGATATAATATTGCAATTTTCTTTTTGGGCTGTGTAGCCATCGCCGGTATTTACGGTGGAATCTCAGCCGATAAAAAGATATTTCTTGTACAAGGGATCCCGGCTCTTATTACAATCCTCTTGATCCTGTTTTTATAGGAATCCGAGTTTAAAATCTGCCGCTTTTCAACAAGGTGATCAGCCCGATTATTCGTAGCTTTGCAGCAGAAATAATCTCACCTTAATCGCATATATCATGTCTGTTATTACACTGGATTCTGAAATTCAGGAAGCCCTGCAGCAACTGGGCATAAAAGAAACAAATTACGGAACTTCTACCGGTTCAGATCATTTTGGAAAAGGGGAAACCTTATCCTCATATTCTCCTGCCGATGGCGGCTTGATCGGGCAGGTCATTGGCACTTCAAAAGAAGATTACGAAAAGGTAATTGACGCTGCCAGCGAAGCTTTTAAAACCTGGCGCCTGATGCCAGCCCCGCAACGCGGAGAAATTGTCAGGCAATTCGGAGATAAGCTCCGGGAACTTAAAGAACCACTTGGTAAACTGGTATCCTATGAAATGGGTAAGTCTTACCAGGAAGGCCTCGGAGAAGTCCAGGAAATGATCGATATCTGTGATTTCGCAGTAGGTCTTTCCAGGCAGCTCCACGGCTTAACCATGCATTCTGAAAGACCAAGTCATCGCATGTATGAGCAATACCATCCTCTGGGTATAGTGGGTATAATTTCTGCCTTTAACTTTCCGGTGGCCGTATGGGCCTGGAATACCGCCCTGGCCTGGGTATGCGGGGATGTATGCGTTTGGAAACCCTCGGAAAAAACGCCCGTATGTGGTGTTGCCTGCCAGAATATTATAGCAGAAGTGCTAAAGGAAAATAACCTTCCCGAAGGAATCTCCTGTTTAATCAATGGAGATTACAGAGTAGGGGAATATATGACCCAGGATAAACGAATTCCATTAATTTCTGCTACAGGTTCTATCCGGATGGGTAAAATTGTAGCCCAGGCCGTAGCGGCACGCCTGGGCAAATCCCTTCTGGAATTAGGAGGTAACAATGCGATTATTGTTACTCCCGATGCCGACATTAAAATGACCGTGATCGGGGCTGTTTTTGGAGCTGTGGGTACTGCGGGGCAACGCTGTACTTCTACCAGGAGGCTTATTATTCATGAAGATATCTATGACCAGGTAAAAGAAGCCCTTGTTTCTGCTTATGGGCAGTTGCGCATTGGGAATCCCCTTGATCAGAATAATCATGTAGGGCCACTCATTGATAAGGATGCCGTAGGTGCATACCTGAATGCGCTCGAGAAAGTTAAGGAAGAGGGTGGAGAAATACTTATTCCCGGGGGCGTACTTGATGGCCCGGGTTATGAAAGTGGATGCTATGTGAAACCCGCAATAGTAGAAGCCCAGAATTCATTTGAGCTTGTTCAGGAAGAAACCTTTGCACCCATCCTTTACCTGCTCAAATACAGTGGAGATGTAAACAACGCCATTGCCATACAAAACGATGTAGTCCAGGGGCTTTCCTCAGCTATTATGACCAACAGTCTCAGGGAAGCTGAAAAGTTCCTTTCAGCTGCCGGAAGTGATTGCGGTATTGCAAATGTCAATATAGGTACTTCAGGTGCTGAAATCGGAGGAGCCTTTGGTGGAGAAAAAGAAACCGGAGGCGGACGAGAATCTGGTTCAGACGCCTGGAAGGTGTATATGAGACGGCAAACCAACACCATTAATTACAGTACGGAACTTCCGCTGGCCCAGGGTATCAAATTTGATCTGTAAGCTATAGGGAATAGCATAATTTTTCATATCACATTGAGAAAAACCGCTGTTGTTGAGATAAATAACAGCGGTTTGTCGTTCACGCAATTCCTATCCTCAGCATGAGCAGCAATAGAACCAGGCCTTGATTCCCAATATTAATCAGCCTAAATAGGATTTTAACAGCATTTACATGCTTTTCAAGGGTTTGCCATATTGGATGCAAGACAACATTAAGAATTTTTTATACCTTATATGGCACAACTAACCCAATTAAAAACCTCATCAAATGGATAATTCAAATCTCACCTATTGGTTGTTACTAATGGCCGTCGGTATTATTGGTTTCCTTATTGGCTTTTTCCTTCGCGGGGGAGGTAAAAAAGCAGCAAGGCAGGAAGAACTTGCCGATTTAAAGAGCAAATCTGATTCCCTGGAAAAGGAATTGAATTCCTGCAGAGAAGAACTTTCTGCAGCGAAAGCAGCTAATTCAAAAGGTTCCAAAACAGCTGGATTTGACTTCAAGGCGGCTAAGGCCGTATTCGGAAAGACCATTAAACAGGACGACTTAAAAGTTATCGAAGGGATAGGACCAAAAATCGAGGGCCTTTTTCATAATTATGATATTAAAACGTGGGATGCCCTGGCTCATATTCCGGTCTCAAAATGTCAGGAAGTCCTGGATTCCGGCGGAGATCGTTATCGTGTTCACGATCCGTCGTCCTGGCCTATGCAGGCCATGATGTGTCATGAAGGCAAGTGGAAAGAACTATACCGTTGGCAGCAGGAACACAAGCACGGTAAACTCTGATTTCTTTCTGAATTCTTACATCAGTCCATTGACCTGGACCCAGCTGAAGCGATACTGATCATTTGGAATGCTCATCCGTTCGGCTATGCGTTCAAGTCTTGCGGGAAGTTTCATCAGATAATCACGAGCGCGGTTTGCTTCGTCAGACAAACTACGCAGGCTCCCTATTTCCCAGGAAACCATTAGTTTCTTCAATATATCGATATAATCCTGTGAAGTGTAAACCCCGAGACGCTGTGCGCAAACAGAGAAATTCTCAAAGGCGGCTCCTATAATACCTCCGGATTCCCGGAGAAAATGTGCTGGCATCACAATTTTCTTTTTCATCATTTCGGCAAACGCCAGTACCATGCCATTGGGATCGTGATCAAGGATGGTCTTGACGAATTCCCGATAGGCCAGATGATGACGCATTTCATCACCTGCGATTACCTGACACATTTTTCCCAATTGAATGTTCCCCTGTTTTCTGGCCATGGTACCCACCCGCTTATGGGACAAATTGGTAGCAAGTTCCTGAAAGGTCGTGTATACAAAGTTCTTGTAGGGATCCCGGTCTGTGCCAATGTCAAATCCATCACTGATCAGGTGTTGTGTTGAAATTTCAACTTCCCTCATATTCACCCTTCCGGAGAGATACAGGTATTTATTCAAAACATCACCATGCCGGTTCTCTTCTGCCGTCCAGGCCCGCACCCAATTAGACCAGCCATTTTCTCTGCCTTCCTGCTGATTGATGCCCTCTACGTCCATTAACCAGGATTCATAGGTGGGAAGTGCCTCTTCGGTAATTGTGTCTGCTACCAGGGTCACCCAGAAATCATACCCCAGTTCCTGAGCCTCTCCCCTGATCTGAGTGAGTTGCTCATAAAAATCTTCACTTTGGGAATCCGGAAGGAAATCCGAGGGTTGCCAAATGTCTTCTGCTGGAATAAGGTATTCCTCCATATAAGAAGCAATCTTTGGCTCAATGGCCTGCATTACTTCCAGTCTTTTATTTTTAATTACCATAGCAGTCTTTTTACAAAGAAAGGGAAATGAATGGGAGAAACTTCCTAAAGTATTACCAAAATTTAATTCCTGCCCGCTTCTCCGGGATAAAGTGTATAGACCGGGTCGCTCTGCCAAAACACTTTGGTGTCTGCGTCGATTATGGATAGGCAACCCTCAAATGCCGCACCCGTATCTACATTCCATACATTTGCCGCCTGTTGCGGGGTAGACTCCCCGATTCGGGTTACCGGGGTATGTCCGATATAGACTTCCTCATATTGTTTTAACCTCGCAGGGTATTTGGGTGAATCTTTGGGTAAATCCGGATCCAAGGACAGAGCCATCTCCCACAGGGTTCGGTCCCAGTAAAAGGTTTTGGAGAAATATTCATGGGTTACCCCGTGCTGATTGGTAAAGCCAGCATGCAGGTAAAGGCGGTTTTTGTTGTCCAGATAGTATTCATCCAGGTGATCAAAAAATTGTATGTGCAGTTCTTTTATGGCCTCCGGGGCTGCCCTGTAAGACTGTACTGAAGCCTCACCCCCACTTCGCAGCCATATGGGATTATCACGCCCGGTTTTCAGCCAGTTGTGGCAAAGTTCGTCGTGGTTGCCCTTTAATAGAACACATCGGTGAGACGATTTCAGGCCGATCAGAAAATTAACGGTTTCTACGGCTTCACTCCAGCCATCCACATAATCCCCCAGAAAAATCAGCAAATCTTCCTCTGTGACTTCTGCCCGTTCCAAGACTTGCTTTAATGCCTTCAGGCCGGCATGGATGTCCCCTACTACAAGTGTCCTCATTTTGCAAAAATGGTAATTAAAACCACAACGGCAATTACCAAAAGAACCAACAGAAAGATTTTCCAGAAGGAATAAGGTCTTGTCCCGCTGATACGGCCCGATTGCCCATTGATATAAAAGGCGAATTCCTTGTTCTTAAATCGATATGCACTCAGGTATATCGGTAACAGGATATGCTTAAAGGTCTCTTCAGATAATTTGATGTCTGCATGATGGATCCGCTGCGTATCTCCACCTATATCCCTGCGAATCCAGTTGTAGGCGATCTCTTTGGCCTTTTCAAATGACCGGCGGTGTCCTTCCTTTAATGAAACCGTATATTTTTCAGTAACAAAACCGGAAAGATAATCGGTATGAAAGGGAACCAGCGTCTTGGTATTCCAGCTTCTTATTTTATGGGGCACCTGCCTTTTCCTGGATTTAGATGCACTGATAAGGATGTCGTCAACAAATCCGGATACCTCACCTGAAGCTGGAGTCCAGCGCGTTTTTCTGACCTGCCTTCGTTCCATGCCTTTTTTAGTACGTACCATTCGGGTCTCGTAGTAGTAATCCCCCCGTTGTCCCTGATATCGGGCATACATTTGGGCGTCAAAGGTCCAATAGGGCAGATAAACGCCGTGAATGGCCCCCGGATCCAGGGCAGCTCTCTTTAATTTGTCCGGTGCAAACCACAGTTTGGCAACCCATTTCTTGAACAGGAGCTGGGCACGTTTTCGATCGAATTGAAAAGGGACCAGCGCGCCGGGTAGTATCCAACCTTCCTGGGACATATCTTCCCTGATCAGGGGTTCCCCACAGTACACGCAATGCAGGGATTTATAGTTCTCTTCCACATGCTGGTTTGCCCCGCAATTCTTACAGTGGAGAAGATCAATAGTTTCTGTATGCGCATGGCTGCCAACTACTTCCAGGTAGTGACGGAGTTCCAGTTCTTCAAAACTGCTTTTGGAGTGCTCAATGAATTCTTCGTACCCGCAATACTCACAAACCACATGCTGTGAGCCGGGCTTGTATCGCAATTCGGCCCCACAACTGGCACAGGATTTCTTTTTTTCCGATTTCTTAGTGTCTTCCATTCCTGATATCGGTTCCCTTGCCTTATCTGCTTTTTATATTACCCTAGAATAAGCGCTTAGGCCGTAGGTAATGGTGGCGGTGTTGTTCCCCCCAGAAACCCTTTGAGCTCTTCGATATCTTGCAAGGGAGACCAGTCAGACATGCCTGGTTTCCAGATAAGCGAATCGCGATTAATGGTTCGATTTGCAAAAAGTTCCTTAAGCCGGTCAAAGGAAACGGGCCCCAGGGTCTGCCCGTTAATGGCATAGTGGTACAATACCTGGACGGGGACAGGAGGTGGCGCTGCCTGTACTGGTGCTTGTTGTACCGGCGTAGCCTGCCCTATCATGGACCCCATTTGTTGGGCGAGGATTAGTCCCATGCCCATACCCATGCCTGCTCCGGCCGTTCCGCCTTCGTTCCTCGCGGCGGCTTCCATGGCCTTCGCTGCTTTGAATTGTGACAACTTGGACATATCCAGTTTATCCAATCTGCTGTACTCAAAAATCTCCTTTTTAAGCTCTTCAGGCATGGAGACATTTTCTATATAAAACTTTTCAAGTTCGATTCCGACACGGCCAAATTCGGGCTGCATTACATCCTGACAGGTTTCAGACAACTCACTGGTGTTTGCCGCATAGAGTTCAATGGGCAGATTGGCTTCACCTACCGTATCCGTAAAACGGGTTACTATGAGGCTTTTTAAGTGCTCGTTTACTTCATAGTTCGTGAAGTTCCCGTCAGTACCTACTACATCCACCACAAATCTTCCGGGGTCGCTAATCCGGAAACTATAGGTGCCAAATGCGCGAATTTCGGTGAGCCCAAACCGTTCGTCACTTAACATAACCGGATTTTTGGTTCCCCATTTTTCGTCAGGAAAGAGTCGTGTATTAACAAAATAGACCTCTGCTTTGAAGGGGCTGTTAAAACCATACTTCCAGCCTTTCAGGGTAGCCAGTATGGGCAGGTTTTTGGTGTTAAGGGTGTATGTCCCCGGGGTAAACACGTCGGCGAGCTGACCCTCATTGACAAATACAGCGGATTGCCCCTCACGAACAATTAGTTTAGCCGCATTTTTAATTTCATTCTGATACCGTTCAAATCGATGGACAATCGTATCATTCGTTTCATCCAGCCACTCTACAATATCAATGAATTCATGGCTGAGTTTTTTCTTTATTTCATCAAAAAGACCCATTTCTATACACAATTTTAGGAGCTAAAAAGGTAGTGATTTCCCCCTAAGGTAACAAGGTATCACACACTTAAATCCACCATGTTTATAAGGTCAATTCTTACAAAACTTGTCCGTGCCCTTAAAACTGTTTATTTTCGAGCTACAAGCGCATTTAATGAAGAAGGTATATTGTATTGGAGAGCTGCTGATTGACTTTGTGGCAGAACGACAGGGAAGTGATCTTTCAAAAGCGATGGAATTCACAAAAAAGGCAGGCGGGGCTCCGGCTAATGTGTCTTACGCCATAGCCAAACTTGGTGGTAAAAGCGCTTTTGTTGGATGCATCGGGCAGGACCCTTTCGGGAGTTTTCTACTGGATGTGCTCACTTCAAATCAGGTGGATTGTTCTTTGGTTCAACGATCAGAAACCTTCACAACCCTGGCATTTGTTTCTCTGGCAGAAGACGGGGAGCGTGATTTTGTTTTTAGTCGGGGGGCCGACAGGGAGCTTAAGTACGTCCCTGCGGTTAAAAAAGAATTTATTGGGAATATGATCCACTTCGGGGCTGCCACTGCGCTATTGGGTGGTCCCCTGGAAGAAGCTTATGGCCGATATTATTTTGATGCCCTTACCCAGGATATTTTTATCAGTTTCGACCCCAACTATCGCGCTGATCTTTGGAAGAATCGCAGCGAAGCTTTCATAAAAAAGTGTCTGCCGTATATTGAGAAAGCCCATTTGTGTAAGTTTTCACTTGAGGAAGCCCAACTTATATCTGGTGAAAAGGATTTGGACAAAGCCTGTGACGCCATTCATGAAATAGGTTCAGCATTGATAACCATAACCCTGGGGGCTGAAGGAACCTACATCAGTTCCCCGGAAAGAAAAAGCACCATCCCCAGCATCCCGGTGCAGGTGAAGGATACCACAGGAGCTGGCGATGCTTTTATTGGCTGCTTACTTTACCAGATTTCGAAATTGGAACATCCGACCTTAATTGGGAATGATTTTTCCTTACTCGAGGAAATGGTGGGCATTGCAAACAAGGCAGGTGCCATTACCACCACGCATTACGGCGCCATAGAATCCCTGCCTTCAAACGAAGATCTAGATCTCTGATATGAACCAGGCGGCGTTGCACAAATTCCTTTCTTCAGAACAATTAACTGACTTCAAAAAAGCAGACCCTGACACACTATTCCGGCAAAGGCTCAGTACTAACCTGACCCTGATTCAGGATCTATTTTTTTCGCTTTATCCTCAAACAGTCCACGAGGACGCTTTTCACAAATTGCTCGAACTCCTCCCTGAATTGTTTGCTGCAAGGCCTGAGGTTTTAAAGACTTCAGATTTAGAGAAATTAAAAGCTGGAGACTGGTATAGGTCTGAGCAAATGCTGGGCATGCAACTCTATGTGGATCACTTCAACCAGGACCTGAAAGGGCTGCAGAATAAATTGCCTTATTTGCAGGAGCTTGGTGTGAATTTCTTACACCTTATGCCGATAACCACCAGGCCCAAAGTGGAAAATGATGGGGGGTATGCAGTTAACGGGTATACAGCAATTGACCCCAAATACGGAACGAAGAAGGACCTTGCATCCCTGACCAATAAAATGAGGAAGGATGGAATGTACCTTATGCTGGATTTTGTTGTAAACCATACATCAAACGAATATCCCTGGGCGGTCAAAGCGCGGAAGGGATCTAAAAAATACCAGCAGTATTACTATACCTATTCGGACCGGGTGGTGCCGGATGAATTTGAGAAATCCCTGCCCGAGGTATTTCCCCAAACATCGCCTGGAAATTACACCTATGATGAAGAGATGGGCCGTTGGGTAATGACCGTGTTCAATCATTATCAGTGGGATTTGAACTATACCAATCCCGAGGTATTCATGGACATGCTTAAAAACCTTGTTGAGCTGGCTAATCTGGGGGTGGATATCGTACGTTTTGATGCTCTTGCCTTTCTTTGGAAAAAACTGGGTACCATATCCCAAAATCTGCCCGAAGCCCACCGCTTGATTTCACTATTCCGAATGTGCCTGCAGGTGATTGCTCCCGGGGTGATCCTGCTGGCCGAAGCCATTGTCCCTCCTCGGGAGATCATGAGATATTTTGGCGAAGGGCTCTACCGGGGAAACGAGTGTGAAATTGCCTATAATGCCACCTTTATGGCACTTCTCTGGAACAGCATTGCGACCAAGGAAACGGTTATGATGCGTAAAAGCCTGGAAGATATTACAGACAAGCCGGATGCAACTACCTGGATAAACTACGTGCGTTGTCATGATGATATCGGGCTGGGATATGACGACCGTTTTATCCATGAGATGGGTTGGTCCCCTCAACCGCACAGACGTTTTTTATTGGATTATTATTGCCAGGGCCTGGATTGGTCCCCATCCAATGGTCAGATTTTTATGCACAACCCCAAGACCGGAGACGGACGTATCACTGGTAGTGCCGCATCCCTGCTGGGCCTGGAAAAAGCATTAAAGAAAAAAGATGCAAAAGAGGTGGCCAAAGCCCTGGATAAAATGATTTTACTCCATGGCCTGGTCCTGGCGTATGGGGGCATCCCGATGATCTATGCAGGGGATGAATTGGCGGCCTTAAATGATTATTCCTATCTGAAAGAACCCGGGAAAAAGAACGACAGCCGTTGGGTAAACCGGCCCAAACACAACTGGAAAGAAATTGAAAAGGCATTAGGGAAAACAAAAAGTCCGGAGTTTCAGATCTTTAACCGACTCAGGAAGCTTATCGAACTACGGAAGGCAAATCCCTGTTTAGCAGATCGCAATAATCTTACGCTGTTGGAAATTGGCAATCCACATGTATTCGCTTTTGAAAGAACAGCATTGCAGAATCGGGGTATAATTGCGATCGGAAATTTTCATGAAACCCAGCAAGCCATAGACACTTCTTTTTTAGTAAACCTCGGGTATGCCCATAGCGGATCCCTTCACGAACTTATTCGGGGAAAGAAAATAAAACTGAGCAGCGGATTGCTGGAGTTGCAGCCCTATGAACTGCTTTGGCTGAAACAGTATTAGCTATACTTCACTTTTCTCATTACCCTCAGGGCTTCTTTCAGGGAATTGTAGGTATCCCGGTCATGCTTTTTCAATAAAGGCCTTGCATGGTCCATTTGGTCCTTTGCTTCTTCGAAACCATTTAAATAACAGATAAGATAGGTGCTGGGCAAATGTCTCAGGTCTTCCGCCTCGGAAGGTTTTAATCGCGCGTTACGCTCCAATTTGCCCAGCAGCGCATTATTGGTATTAAATATATGATGCAAGGTTTTCCGATCGAATTGTGGTGGGGTAAAGATTAGTTCACTCTGAATATGGTAGGTGCCATTATCCGCAAAACTGATATTCACCTTCTCCAGCGGATAATAATTCTGTCTGCTCCCCAGACCTAATTGTACGTATTCTATAATACAGAAAGAATGCTGATCATAGGATATAGAGACTTCGTCAAGGGTAGAATAGAAGAGTTTTACCTGTTCGTTTATGAGCTCTATATCAACCCGTGAGTAGTAGACCTCATTTTTAACTCGTTTCAGGTTACCTGCCCAGCATAGTACAAACTGTTCTTTAAATACCTTGTAATAACTGCTCAGGTCACTGTGCCGGTTGTTAATGAAGTCAATAACACCATCCAGCGTTAGTTCGATATTGTTCCGGGCATGTTGCTCTATGGTGGCAACTATACGGGAATTGATATCTTTAAGCACTACATCAAAGGCTTTGGGCATGCTGATACTCCCCTCACGGAAAAATACCGCTCCTCCGTAATACTTCCAGATATTTCGCCTGAGGGAACATACTTTTCCATTAGAAGTAATGGTGACCAGGCCTACTACCCTTCCCTCCGGAAGTTGAGGAAACTGGATGTTTTCATAGGCAATTAACGGGGGGTTATCCAGATAGGCATTAACCAGGTTCTGGATCTTGCTGTCGTCAAAAAAGTCGACCCCCACAATCTTGTTGTCTTCATCTTCTACCCCAACAACGATATACGAATTGTTTCTCGGATTACTGTTGGCCAGGGCACAGACATGTTTCAGGAATTTGGCCTTGCCTTCCTTGTGCCCGATATTGATAAAACGCTTTTTATCGTAAAAACTGTTCTCATCACTATGCGCTAGCAGGTTTTTTACGAGGAGGCGTTTGTTAATCATAATTCTTTCTTCACTATGGTACTGCTGGCCTGGGCGGTTGGCATCACCACCAGATCAGCAATATTTACATGATAGGGCCGGGTAACCACAAAAAGGATGATGTCTGCGATATCTTCAGGTTTAAGTGCCTGATAACCCTTGTAAACCGTTTCGGCCCGCTTTGTATCCCCTTTGAATCTTACCTGGCTGAACTCGGTCTCTACCAGCCCGGGATTTACTGCTCCAACTCGGATACCGTATTCGTTAAGGTCTAGGCGCATCCCCTGGTTAATGGCATCCACAGCATGCTTGCTGGCACAATACACATTTCCTTTGGGATACACTTCTTTTCCCGCCGTAGACCCAATATTGATGATATGTCCGGAGGCTCTTGCGACCATCTGTGGCAGAATGGCTTTCGATACATAAAGGAGCCCTTTCACGTTTATGTCGATCATGGCTTCCCAGTCGTCAATGCTACCTTCATCAATAGGATCAAGGCCATGGGCGTTTCCGGCATTATTTATGAGAATATCAATGGTAGAAAAGGGGTCTGGTAAAGAGGCTATCGCATCAAAAACCATTTGTTTATCCCTTACGTCAAAGTTCAGGGTATATACCTCGGTTTGTTTTCCCAATTCAGTTTCCAATCCTTTCAACCTTTCTTCCCGCCGACCACATAGTACAAGGCGGTAGTGCTCATTGGCAAAAACGCGGGCAGTAGCCAGGCCAATCCCGCTGGTGGCTCCGGTGATCAAAACTGTTTTCTTATCCATATCCAGTGGTTTTAGGTTTAGGGCACCTTGTGTCCCTGAGAGGCAGTTAATAAGATAAACCAGTCCTCCTGCTCCAATGCTATATATACTGCCTCGGCAGATTCTTTTAATCTTTCCGGATTGGCTGTACCCACAACGGGGTATACGCCGGCCGGGTGTTTCAGAATCCAGGCGAGTAATAACTGACTAAGGGTAGCATTGTATTTTTTCCTTAGGGGTTTGATAGCCTTTTTGATACGTTTACGCTGTTCATTCTTTACACGGAAATAGCTGCCCAGCGGACTCCAGGACATCAGCATGCGATCATTAATTATGGCATCGTCCATTGTTCCATCAAACATAACCGAATGTGCCGTTAGGGAGAATTCCACCTGATTCGCACTTACCGGGATTTCCTTTTCAATCAATGCGATTTGAGAAGGGGTGAAATTGGACACGCCAAAAGACCTGACCTTGCCCGAATCCATTAATTTTTGAAGGGCTTTTACCACCTCTTCAGGGTGCATCAAAGGGCTGGGCCGGTGTAGCAAAAACAAATCCAGGTAGTCGGTTTTGAGTTCTTTCAATGACCTTTCGGCAGACCAGATGATATAGTCTGCATTGTAATTATAGTGCTTTACTTTATTGTCCCTGGCTTCACATATGTACTGGATACCACATTTGGTTATAAACTGTACCTGGTCCCGGGATATCCCGCTTGCAGAAAAGGCCTTGCCAAACTCACCTTCCATGGTATATCCCCCATAAATATCGGCGTGATCAAAGGTCGTTATCCCTGCATCCAGACACTGATTCATGAGACGGTCCATTTCCTTGGTCTTAAGTTGTTTGCCCCAACTTCCCCAGGTCATGGTGCCGGAGATTATTTTCGAAAAATTGACCTGCTTTTCCATAT
>CAJHYA010000217.1_pt1 | contig 34567 bp, 28 predicted proteins | sample 9198611 | NCBI WGS metagenome assembly CAJHYA01 (sample SAMEA7708353, study PRJEB35096) | sediment metagenome | biome: marine neritic benthic zone biome [ENVO:01000025]; feature: sediment [ENVO:00002007]; material: shallow marine sediment [ENVO:03000034] sea grass bed [ENVO_01000059] ... | reverse complement strand
GACGACAGGGATATCCTATGGTCCAAAACCATATGGGAAGTTGTTGATCTCGATGAACGGGTGAACTTTCCCCTCTATTATCCTCTTGACACCATTAATATTGGTTCTGACAGGAGGTCCCTTTACGATGTTTTGATGAAAAACATCAAGAACGGGAAACTGGAGGATGTCTATGTGGATTCATACTTCACAGAGAAGCGAAAGTACAGTGACCTGGAAGCTACGCTGACCAAAATAGATACCACTGACCTGGGATATGAGCAGATCAATGCCGGGGAAGTACTCTCTGAAGAGTTTGTAAACCGCAGGGATATTACAGCTGCAGAGATCGAGGAGTATCGTATTAAAGGGATCTGGTATTTCGATAAACGCCAGGGCGAACTAAAATACCGAATTCTTGGTATTGCTCCTGTGGCTCCCGATGTTAACTTCATCGATGATGAGTCTGTTGACCCGGAGAGCAACAAAGTAGAATTGTTCTGGGTATGGTACCCAAGTGCCCGACAGATCCTCCACAAGGCCAAGGTCTTTAACCAGAGGAATTCTGCACAACCCCTGTCTTTTGACATGCTTCTTAATTCGAGGCGTTTCAATGGGATGATCTACCAGGAAGACAATGTACAAGGAGATCGCATGATAGACGAATATGTTGCAGACAATGCCCTGTTCCAATTACTTGAATCTAATCGTATCAAAGAGCAGATTCGGGATCGTGAACAGGATATGTGGGCCTACTAGCCTTACAACATTCCAATTCAATTCAGATAAAGAGCGCCGCTACCCAGCGGCGCTTTTTTTTGTGTTTCTAGCCCGCTTCAATTTCGCTATCCGAATTCCTACCTTTGCGCCATGCTTGACTATCTAGTAGTAGGTCTGGGGCTTGCCGGAACGGCTTTTTGTGAATTGCTGGAGCAGCAAAACAAGTCGTTTGTGTGTATCAGCGATCAGTCGCAACAAGCTTCCGTTGTAGCGGGAGGACTCTACAATCCGGTTATTTTAAAACGGTTTACTCCGGCCTGGCGGGCACAGGAACAATTAAAAATAGCCCTGCCGTTCTATCTGCAGCTGGAGGAAAAACTGCAAACAAAACTGGACTATAAACTTCCGGTATTACGGCGTTTTGCTTCGGTAGAGGAACAAAATAATTGGTTTCAGGCAGCAGACCGGCCACAGCTACAGCCTTTCCTTTCCCTGCAAATACGGAAAAACCACAACCCCTTGCTGGATGCCCCCTTTGGATTTGGCGAGGTGCTGCATACGGGGAGGGTTGCAACCAAAATCCTTTTAAAAAAGTATGTGGAATATCTTAAGGCAAAGGGGTGCTTACGCGAGGAGACCTTTGATTTTAATGCAATGGAGGTTTCTCCGGACAAGGTGTATTATCAGAACATCGCTGCAAGAAAGGTTGTTTTTGCCTCTGGTTATGGTTTAAAGGAAAACCCCTATTTCAAATACCTGCCCCTTAATGGCACCAAAGGAGAACTGCTTACAATTAAGTCGCCCGAACTCCAGGAAAAACACGTGATTAAATCGGCTGTGTTTATTATACCGCTAGGGGAGGACCTGTATCGCATCGGGGCTACCTATAAATGGAAGGACAAGACCAATACCCCAACAGAAGCCTCCCGCAATGAACTCCTGAAAAAACTGGATGTATTCCTGAAGGCAGACTATGAGGTGGTGGCCCATGTGGCAGGTATCCGCCCAACGGTTACAGACAGAAGACCGTTGGTTGGGCGTCATCCGCTACATAACAATGTTTTTGTGCTTAACGGATTGGGATCCCGGGGTGTGCTTATTGCTCCCTATGCCGCCCAACAGCTGCTGCAGCATATTGAAAAGGGAACACCTTTACAGGAAGATATGGATATTGAACGCTTTGCTAAAATGTATAAGCTGGCCTAGGCTTTAATTGCACGGGGATCGTACTTGATAAAGAAGTTGATCCAGATATTCCGGGATAGCCGGATAATGACGGGCATAAAGACCACCAGGGTAGCGATAATGGATATAAAGGTGTTCAGCAGGGAGGCACCAATTAACAAAAAAGAGATTACAAAAGCAGCAACGGCAAAGGCAATACCCACCGCATAGCTGACATACATAGCCCCATAGAAGAAGGAAGGCTCAATTTTATATTTGGTATTGCAATGGGAACAGCGTTCGTGCATATTGAACAATTTTCCCAAACGGTATGGGTTGTCGTCTGTGTACATGCTTTCCCCATGGCATTTAGGACACCTTCCTGTTAAAATGCTATAGAGTTTGCTGCCTTTTTTTAACATTTGCAAAGATTTTTGGTAAAAATAGGTTTTTGCCTTTTCAGTTCCTGTAACCTCGGTAACAAATTATGCTTAGCGTTTATAACCTTTCCATTTCATTTGGGGGATCGCAATTGTTTGACGGGCTTTCCTTCCGTTTAAACGCAGGTGATCGCGTGGGATTGGTAGGCAAGAATGGAGCAGGTAAGTCTACGCTGCTAAATATACTCTCCGGAGAGCTGAGTCCTGACCAGGGTGAGCTTGCGCTTGAAAAAGGCGTTAAAATTGGTTTTCTTAAACAGGATATTGACTTTGAAAGGGGCCGCACGGTACTGGAGGAGGCATATGAGGCATTTTCCGAGCTCAGGGAGCTTGAAAAGCAGTTGTCCCGGGTAAATGCCGATCTGGGAGAAAGAACCGATTATGAAAGCCCTGAGTACCACAAGCTGATGGTAGACCTGAACGAAATTACCCATCGATATGAAATCTTGGGGGGATACACCTACAAGGGGGAAACCGAAAAAGTATTGCAGGGGTTGGGTTTTGGCGAAAAAGACTTCAATAAATCCACCGATATCTTTTCCGGGGGCTGGCGGATGCGGATCGAATTGGCCAAACTGCTCTTGCAAAAAAATGATGTTTTACTCCTTGATGAGCCCACGAACCACCTGGATATTGAATCCATCCTATGGCTCGAACAGTTCCTTAAAGACTTCGCCGGAGTGGTAGTGCTGGTTTCCCACGACCGCATGTTCCTGGATAATATTACCAACCGGACGCTGGAAATATCCCTGGGGCGCTTATATGACTATAACCAGCCCTATTCCGGTTACCTCAAACTTCGGGAAGAAATCAGGCAACAGCAGCGCAATGCAAAAAAGAACCAGGACCGTGAGATACAGCAGGCAGAGCGTTTGATAGAGCGGTTCCGGGCTAAATCCTCCAAGGCCTCCATGGCGCAATCCCTGATCAAAAAACTGGAAAAGTTAGACCGTATTGAGGTAGATGAGGAAGACCACGGGAGCCTGAATGTTCGTTTTCCCATATCCGTAGTTCCGGGTAAAGTTGTCGTGGAAATGGAGGAGGTTTCAAAAAGCTACGGAGAAAAGGAAGTCCTTAGCGGGATTAGCTTGCTTTTAGAGCGGGGAAGTAAAACGGCTTTTGTAGGGCAAAACGGGCAGGGGAAGACCACCCTGGCCAGGATCATTGTAGGGGAACTTGAACATACCGGGAAACTAAAGCTCGGGCACAATGTGGAACTTGGGTATTTCGCCCAGGATCAGGCCGATTTGCTCGATGGGAATAAGACGGTACTGGATACGATGATAGACGCAGCGAATGAGAAAACAAGGCCCAGAGTACGGGATATTCTGGGGTCCTTTTTGTTTAGCGGCGAGGAAGTGGAAAAATATGTGAAAGTCCTTTCAGGAGGGGAAAGAAACCGTCTTGCACTGGCCAAACTCCTGCTTCAACCCTTCAATGTGCTCATCATGGACGAACCCACCAATCACCTGGATATGAAGGCCAAAAAGGTGCTTAAGGAGGCCTTACAGCAATTTGAAGGTACACTTATCCTGATTTCCCACGACAGGGATTTTCTGCAGGGATTAACGAACAAGGTTTATGAATTCAAAGGAGGTACTATTAAAGAATATCTTGGGGATATTCAGTACTATCTGGAACAGCGCCAGGCTGCAAACTTCAGGGAAATTGAAAAAGGATCACCTTCAAAATCCACGGCATCAGCTACTCCTGCAAAAGCAAAGGGGTATCAGGATCAGAAGAAGATCAAGTCCCTTAAAAACCGGATTAGCAGTGTTGAGAAAACGATCTCGGCCCTGGAAAAAGAGCTCGCTGATATTGATCACGAGTTGCTGATGAACTATGATGCAACTATAGCGAAAGATGGATTTTTTGATAATTACCAGGAAAGAAAAAAAGCCCTGGAAACGCTTCTGGAACAGTGGGAAGAGCTTACCTTAACCCTTGAAAACCTTACATTTTCCACCTAGTTTCGCTTTTTCAAAATATTTTCACCACAAATAAATAGGGTTTCGCAACAAAAACGTACCGTTTGTCGATAAAATTGGCATTTTGTCTGTAAGATGCGTTAAATTTGTAAGGTAATTCTTAATCAAATATCAGAGTATTACAGGAATTATAAAAAAAGAAGAACATGAAGAAATCTCTGACCATTCTAACACTCCTCCTGGTTACGGTTCAATTCGTATTCGCTCAGGTATCGAGCGAAGAACGTTCTGCGTTGCTCGATTTATACAGCAGCACTCAGGGTGAGCAATGGCTTAAGCCCTGGAATCCTGAATTGCCAGTTTCTAAATGGCAAGGGGTTACTGTAGAGAAAGGTCATGTTGTGGAGATCAATCTTTTCCGAAATAACCTGGACGGATCCTTACCGAAGACTATCGGTCAACTGTCCCACCTCAGGGTTTTAAACCTGGCATTCAACAAACTTACCGGTGTACTTCCAAAGGAGATCTCGGAAATGAAGCGTCTGGAGGTTTTGAAAATTGAAATGAATCGGTTTAAGGGAGAAATACCTGAGGAATTGGGAAGCATGACTTCCTTACTGGAATTAACGGCCTTTAATAATTTCTTCTCCGGCAGCATACCGGAAAGCCTGGGGGAACTCAGGAACCTTAGGGTACTGAACCTGTCCAGCAACAGCTTGCGGGGAGAAATTCCACAAGCGCTCGGGAACCTTACCCGCCTGGAAACCCTTGGACTATTTGAAAACGGACTACAGGGAAATATTCCATCGGAAATGGGAAATCTTGTTATGCTTAAGGAACTGGTGTTGGCCAACAATCAATTGGGAGGGGAAATCCCCCAGGAATTTAGCCAACTGGCTAGCCTGGAAGTGCTTCAGATCCAACATAACAAATTCGATTCCTATAAGAACCTGGAGATGATGAATACCCAACAGTTTCTGGTATTCGATTATGACAAGGACGATGTGAAGTTGAATTTCAAGGATATCAACTTCCAAAGGACCCGGATGGCAGATACCAAATTTGAAGATGATAACGATAATGAGTAGTTGACTTTATAGTTTAGTTAAATTGCAGAAAGAAGAATGTGAAAGCATTCTTCTTTTTGTTTTATAAAATCTTCTTAAAAGTTAAACGCAATTTAAGACTTATTTAACTATGGTTGCACGTGCAACTAAATGAGTTTTCCGTAGTTTTGCGCTCATGAAAACTGAGGATGTATTGATTGATTTTGAAAAATCCCTTGGTCCCTGGATCGGGCGGACATCAAAAATGGTGGACTACTATATTCAGGAAGGGTTGGAAAATCATGGACTGGATCTTACCAAGGAACAAATGGTAGTGTTGAAAAAGGTTCATGATCAGGATGGACTCAACCAGAATGAACTGGCCTTCCTTACCTACCGGGATAAATCCTCATTGGCTCGCTTACTCGCTAAAATGGAACACAAGGGGTATATATATCGGAAACAAAGCCCTCAGGACAAGCGCATCAATGAAGTATTCCTTACCCCTGCAGGACAAGAGATCTTCGAGGATTGTAAAGTAGTGATAAAAGAAAATCTGAAAACCATGGAGCAGCATTTAAGCGCATCTGAGATCCAGGACACCATCCGCATTCTTAAACAAGTACAACAAAATTTTATGGCTAAAAAGCCTAACCTATAAAAGTAAAACATGAGAAAGATAATTTTATCTGTATTGGGAATTGTGATTATCGTGGCTTCTGTATTCGTGGCCAGACAAATCGTAAACAGTAAAACCCAGTATCGGCCACAGGTTCAAAAAGTGGTTAAGACCGTCTTTACGGAAGTGGTCTCTAACGGTACGGTACCTATTATTGTCCCTGCAAACGGAAACCTTACCGCTAAGACCAAAGTAGAATTGTTTGCTGAGGTTCAGGGGGTTTTTCGTGGACGATCCAAATTGTTCCGTCCGGGACAACAGTACAGGAAGGGAGAAACCATTATCCGAATTGATGCCGCAGAATACTATGCCAGCGTGCAATCGGCCAAGAGTAACCTGCTCAACCTGATTACTTCGGTAATGCCCGACCTCAGGTTGGATTACCCGGAGATATATCCCAAATGGCAAGCCTATCTGGGGCGTTTTGACCTGGATAAGACGACCCCGGAACTGCCTGAAATGACCTCTGAAAAAGAAAAATTCTTTATTTCCGGTCGGGGCATCCTTACCAGCTATTACAATGTTAAAAACCTGGAACAGCGTTTGGCCAAGTACACCATTTCCGCGCCATTTTCCGGAGTGCTTACCGAAGCCCTGGTAACAGAGGGATCTCTGGTACGTGTAGGACAGAAACTGGGGGAGTTCATCAATACCGATGTATATGAGCTGGAGGTTGCTGTAAGCAAAACCTATAGTGACTTGCTGAAATTAGGAGAGGTTGTGGGACTGGTTAACCTGGAGCGAACAAAAACCTACCAGGGAAAAGTAACCAGGATTAATGGCCGAATTGACCAGGCCACACAGACCATTAAGGCCTATATCGAAGTACGTCATCCTGATCTGAAAGAAGGGATGTATCTGGAGGCCAATCTGAATGCCAAGGATGAGAGTGATGCCATAGAAATAGACCGGCAGTTATTGCTGGAGAACAACCAGATCTTTGTGGTACGGGATACTATACTCGACCTGATCGATGTAAAGCCTGTGTACTTTTCAGATCGAAAAGTGGTGCTGAAAGAAGTGCCGGAAGGCATCACAATTATCACTAAACCTGTTGTTGGCGCTTATGCCGGCATGCTGGTTAAACAATATAAAGGAGCGACCGCCGAAAACCTGAAATAATGAGAACTTTAATCGCGTATTTTATCAAATACCATGTGGCGGTTAACGTCATCATCATTGCCTTCTTTATTTTCGGGATCGTAGGGGCTACGTCCCTTAAATCTTCTTTCTTTCCCCTAACGGATTCAAAAAATGTTTCCGTGAATATCACCTATCCCGGGGCCTCCCCCCAGGAAGTGGAAGAAGGGATCGTGCTGAAGATCGAGGATAACCTCAAGGGCCTGGAAGGGGTAGACCGGGTGACCTCCACCTCACGTGAAAACAGTGGAACCATCAATGTAGAGATCGAGAAGGGCCGGGATATCGACTTTATGCTGCTGCAGGTTAAAAATGCCGTAGACCGGGTGCCTTCCTTTCCCTCAGGTATGGAACCTTTGGTGGTTTCAAAGCTCGAGGCGGTACGGCAAACCATCAGTTTTGCAATCAGTGGGGATAACATCCCCTTGGCTACCTTAAAGCAAATAGGTCGTCAGATTGAAAATGATATTCGTGCTATAGACGGAATCTCCCAAATTAGCGTTTCCGGTTATCCTCTGGAGGAAATAGAAATAGCGGTTAATGAGAACAACCTTTTGGCCTATGGACTTTCCTTCCAGGAAGTTTCACAGGCCGTAGCCAATGCCAACATTCTGGTAACCGGGGGAAATATAAAGACCAACGCAGAAGAATACCTGATCCGCGCCAATAACCGTGCCTATTACGGAGACGAACTCTCCAACTTGATTATCCGGGCTGATGCCTCCGGACAAGCTGTAAGACTAAAGGATGTAGCCATCGTGCGCGACCGGTTTTCGGAAACTCCGAACGCTTCTTTTTTCAACGGCGACCTATCAGTAAGTACCACAATTACCAGTACCAATACAGAAGACCTGATCTCTTCAGCAGAAAAGGTAAAAGAATATATAGCCGATTTCAACCAGAAATACACCAATGTTCGGCTCAATGTGGTAAGCGACTTGTCTACCACCTTAACCCAGCGAACACAACTATTGACCGAAAATGCGATCGTGGGGATGATCCTGGTGCTCCTGTTCCTTTCGCTTTTCCTGAATACCCGGCTGGCTTTCTGGGTAGCCTTCGGCCTTCCTGTGGCGTTTCTGGGGATGTTCATCTTTGCAGGCTTTTTTGATGTTACCATCAATGTACTTTCCCTATTTGGGATGATCATTGTTATCGGTATCCTGGTGGATGACGGTATTGTGATCGCAGAGAATATTTACCAGCACTACGAAAAGGGTAAAACCCCTATACAGGCTGCCATAGACGGGACCATGGAGGTAATTCCGCCCATTGTTTCCGCCATTATCACCACAATCCTGGCATTTTCTATTTTCCTGTTCCTGGACGGTCGTATTGGGGAATTCTTCGGAGAGGTTTCCGTAATTGTTATCCTGACCCTTGTGGTTTCCCTGGTGGAAGCCCTGATCATCTTACCTGCCCACCTTGCGCATTCCAAAGCTTTGCAACGCGGACGAAAGGAATCCAAAACGGCTGTTGGACGTATTTTCTCAAAACTTAGGAACATCAATAAAATAGGAGACCGTATCATGACCTGGAACCGGGATAAGATTTATACTCCGGCCCTCTATTTTGCCATGCGGTATAAAATGCTGACTTTCTCCTTTTTTGTGTTTGCGCTGATTGTAACCTTTGGGTCTATCGGTGGCGGCGTTATTCGAACCTCCTTCTTTCCCAGGATCGCCAGTGACCGGATACAGGTAGAATTACAGATGCCCAATGGGACCAACGAAAAAATTACCGATTCGATCATCAGCCTGATCGAAGAAAAGGCGGAGATCGTAAATCAGGAACTGACGGAACAATACCTGCAGGGAACGGATAAGATCCTGTATGAAAATGTGATCAAACGACTGGGTCCGGGATCTGCTGCGGCAACTCTTACGATCAACTTATTGCCCGGGGAGGAAAGGCCGGATGCCATACGTTCGGATTTAGTGACAAACCGACTCAGGGAACTTGTAGGTCCTGTAATTGGCGTGGAAAGCCTGATCTACGGTTCTGGCGGAAATTTTGGGGGAGATCCAGTTTCAGTATCCCTCCTGGGATATAATATTCAGGAACTCAAAGGGGCTAAAGAGGAACTGAAGAAGGCCATGTTAAACAATCCTGCTTTAAAGGATGTTGCAGATAATGATCCGGCAGGGATTAAGGAGATCCGACTTGAACTGAAAGAAAATGCGTACTTGCTTGGACTTAACCTGCGTACCGTAATGAATCAGGTACGGTCCGGATTTTTCGGAACCCAGGCCCAGCGATTCCAGCGGGGACAGGACGAGATCCGGGTATGGGTCCGCTACGACCGGGAAAACCGCTCCTCCATTACGGACCTGGATGAAATGCGGATTGTTACCCCTAATGGTAGCCGGGTACCCCTCAAAGAAATTGCTTCATACACTATTGAACGCGGAGACGTAGCCATAAACCACCTGGACGGCCAAAGGGAAATACAGCTTTCGGCCGACCTCAAAGATGCCAAAACTACCAGTGCTACGGATGTGATGACCCAGATACGGACAGAGATCATGCCGGAAATTACCTCGCGATACCCCACGGTTACTCCTTCCTATGAAGGACAAAATAGGGAAGCCGGTAAATTGCTCGGTTCGCTTAAGTTTGTAGGGCTTACAGTGCTCTTCCTCATATATGTGACTATTGCTTTCACTTTCAGGAGTTTTAGTCAGCCCTTAATGCTGATCTTCCTGGTCCCCTTTAGCCTTACGGCGGTTGCCTGGGGACATTGGATTCATGATTTTCCAATAAACATCCTTTCCATGCTGGGTATTATAGCGCTGATAGGGATCATGGTCAATGACGGCCTTGTACTTATTGGGAAGTTTAATAGCAATCTCAGACTGGGGATGATGTTCGAAGAAGCCATTGTAGAGGCCGGGCGTTCTCGTTTCCGGGCGATTTTCCTGACCTCGATTACCACCATTGCCGGTTTGGCGCCCTTGATGCTGGAGCAAAGCCGACAGGCACAGTTCCTTATTCCCATGGCGATTTCTATTGCCTACGGGATCGGTTTTGCCACTTTACTGACGCTAATTATGTTACCCATTTTCCTGTCATTCAGTAACCGGGTAAAACAAAGTACAAAATGGCTGGCCACCGGGGATACGATTACCCGGGAAGAGGTGGAACGCGCCATCAAGGAGCAGCGGGAAGAAGTGTACCTTGAAGGTGAAATGGCTCACCCGCTTATAGAACAGCAGGTCCCGGCCAAAAAAACTTCACGTAAAGAATTGCCTAAAGAATTAGAAGGTCAACAACAATGAAATACAGATTATTAGCGATACTGCTATGCATGTCTGCTCTCACAGGCATACAGGCACAGGAAGAACTTTTGTCTAAACAGGAAGCGGTTAACCAGGCGCTGGAGAACAACTTTGGCATTGCCGTGGCCCGCAACCAGGTCAAGATCGCAGAGAACAATAAAAGCCTCCTGAATTCAGGATTTTTACCCACTTTGGCCGGGTCGGCAGGGGCTACTTATAATCGGGATGATTCAGAGATCGAATTCCCGGGACAGGTCCTGGAAGACGGTTCTCCAAGGCCTAACCTGGAGATAGACCAGGCTGAATCTCAGCGTTACAACGGGGCACTTTCGGTTAATTACACCCTTTTTGACGGATTGGGGCGGCTGTATAATTACAGAAGCCTTAAAGAGCAATACGAACTCAGTGAACTCCAGGCGCGGGAGACCATAGAGAATACCATGCTGCAGTTATTCAGCGTGTATTTCGAGGTGGCCCGGCTTACAGAGAACGAAAACGTATTCCTTCAGGCCCTGGAGATTTCCAGGGATCGGATCACAAGGGCAGAGTATGCCTTTGAATTTGGGCAGAGCACCAAGCTGGATATCTTAAATGCGCAGGTGGATGTAACCAATGACAGTATCAGCCTGTTGAATGCACGGCAGCAGTTGGCCAATACAAAACGCGACCTCAATGTAGTCCTGAACCGCAGTTTGAATGAAGGGTTTATCGTGGATACTGTAGTGCGATTTACCCCCATGCCGGAGCTTGAAGAGTACCTGATGGATGCCAGGCAAAATAATGTGGCCTTGCTGCAAACAGAAAAGAACCTGAGGATCAATGAATACGATATCAAGGTGAGCCAGTCGGGTTACCTCCCAAGGGTTGGCCTTGCCGGGTCTTACGGATGGAACCTGAATCAGACCGCCGCTTCTGCCTTCTTCCCGGGCGTAAACAATACTACCTATAATCTCAATTTGGGGGCCACCCTTACCTGGAACTTATTTGATGGGGGCGGGACTGCTGTACGGGTCAAGAATGCCCGGATAGCCTATAAAAACCAGGAACTGCTGAACAATCAGATTGAGCTGGAGGTGGACCGGGATATTGAGAATGCCCTGGCGATCTATAAGAACCGCCTGGAAATTTATGAGATACAGGAGCAGAATGTACTAACCAATCAGAACAATTTTGAACGTTCTAAAGAGCAGTTCCAGCTGGGCCGGATTACCGGCATTGAATTCCGGCAGGCGCAGATCAACTTACTGAATGCCCTTACCAATAAGAACCTGGCTAAGTACGACGCCAAGCTGTCGGAACTACAGCTGCTGCAACTCACCGGGCAACTCCTGAATGTGGAACTCTAGTCGCAACCATGTACGAACAGTTCTTTCAATGTCCGTATTGCTGGGAAGAAATCTCCATGTTGCTGGACCCTTCCATTTCACGACAGACGTATGTTGAGGATTGTGAGGTATGCTGCAACCCCATTGAGGTTACTGCGACTTTTGAGGAGCAGGAATTAACCGAATTTGCTGCAGTGGATATAGAACAGTGAAGTTTCGTCAGAATACTTCACCCCTGAACAGGGTTTTTTCATATTATGAAACCTAGCCGTCGGTGGACTACTGGTACACCCGTACGTAATCAATTTCCATAATGTCTTCCGTAAAACCTACCTCGACATTCCCGCCCAGGTTGCCCCCCATAGCGATATTTAGCAAAAGGTAATGCGCATTGTCAAAAGGTTTGTCCGAGGTATTGGATAGCTCATAAACCGGGATCTCGTCTACCATTATTTTCATGGAGGAGGTATCCCATTCCAGGGTGTACAGGTGGTATTCGTCCGAAGTGTTGGCAACCGCTAAATCGTCACCGGCATTTTTATATTCCTGGGTAAAGGTGTCGCCCCAATGGAAAAATCCTATGGTGGTGGTTTTATCCCAGCCGCGTTGTTCCATGATATCGATCTCACCGCAGGCAGGCCAGCCTACACTGCCGTATTGGTTGTCAAAAAAGTTCCCGACCTCATCGATATTAGCCCCCAGGGTCCAGATGGCCGGCCAGGTTCCCGCTTCCGAGGGTAATTTCGCCCTGACTTCCACACGCCCGTAGGTAAAGGCAAACTTGGAATTTAGCCGGGCCGAGGTATACGACTTGGTAGAATTATTATAGGTGTAATCTTCTTTTATCGCTTTTATTTTTAAGGTGCCCGAACTAACATAGGAATTCTCGATTCTGTCTGTATAGTGCTGTAATTCCCCATTGGCCCAGTCAGTGCCATTAATAATCGGGATGATCTGGTGGTGCCACTTGTCTGCATCCGGACTCCCGTCATAATCAAATTCGTCCGCAAAGACGAGCGTGCTAAAAGGGATGACCTCTTCCTTAAAAACCTGAAAACTATCAGACCTGCTGATGGATTCGCCCGAATCAGAATAGGCAAAAACCTCCAGGGAATAGGTGTTGGTTCCCTCCTGGTCAACAGTATAATTCAGGGTACCCGAGTTGTTCTGCTCCAATTGCCCATTACCAATACGGAAAGCATAGCGGACGGCATTATCAGCCCTGGCAACGATAAGCACATCACCGGAACCGTCCCCGCCTGGGTTGGATGCGGTGGCCCCTGTGATCGTGATGGTTACCGTTAAGTTGGCAGGGACTATTTTAGGTTCTTCATCGCCGCCGGAACTACAGGATAAGACCAGAAAAAGGCCTATCAGCAGCAAGGACGTGGGGGTTAGCTTTTTGGAAATGAAGCAAAAAGTACTGTTCAGGGTTTTCATAGCGCGTTTTTTGGTAACTCCCAATAATACTAAATAATTTTTGGAAGTGAATTAACTTCTTTACGGAGCTGAAGCTAAAATTCAGATCTTTTACACTTCAAGACCGGATCGGAAACGGTCTCCCCATGGTTCCGATAATTATCCTAAATTTATAAATGTGTAAAAAATACACTGAAAAATAAATCATACCAGTGAATCTTTGAAAAAATGGGCAATAAACTTTTTGATATCTCTGATAAAGTAGTTGTTATCACTGGGGGATCGGGAGTGTTAGGCGGAAACATGGCCGAATACCTTTTATCTGAGGGTGCCAAAGTGGCTATTATAGGCCGTACCTCTGAAAAGGTAGCGGCAAAAGTTGTTGATTTAAAAAAGATTGGTTCCGACGTTTTGGGCTTTACGGGAGACGTACTTGACAAAGAGTTCCTCGTGCAGGTCAAAGAGGCTTTGGTTGATAAATGGAACAGGATAGATGGGCTAATAAATGCGGCGGGGGGCAATATGCCTGGTGCAACAATAGGTGAAGATCAAACCATTTTTGACTTGAAGATGGATGATTTTAGAAAAGTTGCAGAATTGAATTTGGAGGGCACTGTGATTCCCACCCTCGTGTTCGGCGAAAAAATGGCGGAGCAGGGTAAGGGCTGTATCATCAACGTGTCGTCGATGACAGCTACAACTGCTGTTACAAGGGTCGTTGGATACTCAGCCGCAAAGGCAGCCATTGATAATTTCACGCGTTGGATAGCAACGGAGTTGGCACAGAAATTTGGTGAAGGGCTTCGGGTAAATGCCATCGCCCCGGGGTTTTTTATCAGCGAACAGAATAAGACCCTTTTGCTGAACAAGGACGGTAGCTACACGGAAAGGGGCAAGACCATTATTGCCAACACGCCCATGAAGCGTTTCGGCCATGCTGATGAGTTGAACGGTGCTGTGCACTGGTTGATTAGTGATGCTGCCAGTTTTGTTACCGGAACAATTGTGCCTATCGATGGGGGATTCAGTGCCTTTAGTGGCGTATAAATAGTAGTATGGGATTGGAGCAAACATGGCGTTGGTACGGACCTGATGACCCGGTTTCACTGTCGGATATTAAAATGGCAGGGGCCTCTGGCGTAGTGACAGCCCTGCATCATATCCCCAACGGTGAGGTTTGGCCCATTGATGAAATCAATAAGAGAAAGAGATTGCTGGAAGATGCCGGCCTTTCGTGGTCGGTAGTGGAGAGTATTCCTGTGCATGAGGACATCAAAAAGCGCAGGGGAAATTTCAGTATATATATTGAAAACTATAGGCAGAGCATCAGAAACCTTGGTAAATGTGGTATCGATACCATCTGCTATAATTTCATGCCCGTATTGGACTGGACGCGCACCGACCTTGCCTATTGCCTGCCTGATGGATCCTTAGCCCTGCGATTTGATAAGGCTGAATTCGCGGCCTTTGAACTCTTCATTCTCAGGCGAACGGGTGCGGAAAACAATTATAATGCAGCGGAAATCGCCAGAGCCAGGAACGTTTTCGAGCATATGGATGAAGGCCATAGGGAAAAACTGGTCAACAATATTATTGCCGGATTGCCCGGGGCCGAAGAGGGGTATACATTGGAAAAGTTTCAAAAAGCGCTCGAGGATTATAAAGAAATCAATGATTCGGTACTGCGTAAGAACCTCTATGGGTTCATCAGGGAAATAGCGCCCATAGCTGAGGAAACCGGGGTGTTCCTGGCTATCCATCCCGATGATCCGCCCTATTCCATTTTGGGCCTGCCAAGGGTGGTGAGCACCGAAGGGGATGCCGAAACTTTGTTAAATGCTTATGATAGCGAGCATAATGGAATCTGTTTCTGTACAGGTTCCTTCGGGCTGCGCCCAGACAATGATCTGGGGGGTATGGTGAAACGGTTAGGGCATCGCATCAACTTTGTGCACCTCAGAAGTACCAAGCGTGATGAATTTGGCAATTTTCACGAAGCAGATCACCTCAATGGCGATGTGGATATGTGCGGTGTCATGAAGGAATTGTTATTGGAACAGCAGCGAAGAATGAATTCAGGAATAAAAAATCAGCGAATGCCCATGCGCCCTGACCACGGGCACCAAATGCTGGATGACTTGAGGAAAAAAACAAATCCAGGATACTCGGCCATAGGGCGACTACGTGGCCTGGCAGAGTTACGTGGATTGATGTTGGGCCTTGAAAAATCATTGGTATCATGAGTTTCATCACCGACAATTTTCTGTTGCAGACCAGGTATGCGGAAGAGCTATACCATGGGTATGCCAGGCAGATGCGCATTATCGATTACCATAACCACCTGGATCCTGAGCAGCTGGCACACGACCATCGGTTCCAAAACATTACAGAGGCCTGGTTAGCTGGCGACCATTACAAATGGCGGGCCATGCGTACCTTGGGCATCGATGAAAAATTCATCACTGGGCCTGCAGCGGATGAAGAAAAATTTCAGAAATGGGCCGAAGCAGTGCCCTATTTGGTACGGAATCCGCTGTACCATTGGACACACCTTGAATTGCAACGCTATTTTGGTATTACCGATCTTTTGTCTGCAGACAATGCCAGGGAAATTTATCGGGAAACATCAAGCCAATTACAACAAAAAAGTCACAGCGCGCTGGGGCTGTTAACCCAAATGGATGTCGAGGTACTCTGCACTACAGACGACCCGGTGGATGACCTGCGATTTCACCAAAAAGCCAAAAAAGAGAAGGTACACCCCAGGATATTGCCCACTTTCAGGCCCGATAAGGCCTATGCGGTTGAAGATCCCGCCTCTTACCAGGTGTATCTTGAAAAGTTAACAGATGCTTCCCGATTAAAAATAGACTCTTATGCCGACCTGATTTATGCCCTTAAAGACCGCATCGCCTACTTTAACGAAAATGGTTGCAGATTGGCGGACCATGGGCTTGAACAATTATATTATTTTGAATTCAATGCCTTTGATATTGAGAAGGTTTTCAAAAAAATCCTTACGGGAAAAGCCTTGGGCGAAGAAGAAATCAAATACTTTAAGTTTGAGACTTTGGTTCACTTGTGCCGCGAATATCATGAACATAAATGGGTACAACAATTCCATTTGGGCCCGCTGCGCAACACTAACGAGCGCATGTTAAGCAAACTGGGTCCGGACACAGGTTTTGATTCCATAGGGGATTTTCAACAGGCGTATCCCTTGAGCAAATTTCTGAATCTGCTGGATAGTACTGATCAACTGGCAAAAACCGTATTGTACAATCTGAACCCTTCTCAAAACGAGGTGTTTGCTACCATGGTTGGCAATTTTAACGATGGAAGCATAAGGGGAAAAATGCAGTATGGGTCTGGCTGGTGGTATTTGGATCAGTTAGACGGTATGGAAAAACAGTTGAACGCGCTCTCTAATATGGGGGTGTTGAGTTGTTTTGTAGGAATGCTGACCGATTCGCGTAGTCTGTTATCCTTCCCGAGACATGAATATTTCAGAAGGCTGTTGTGCAACATCCTCGGGAACGATATGGAAAAAGGATTGCTCCCCACAGATATTAAGCACATAGGAGGAATAGTACAAGACATTTGTTACAACAACGCAAAAGCGTATTTTGATTTTGGGCCATGATATATGGAGCTAAAAAATCATATGGCCTGTGGTTGATGATTGTGATTCTGATGATGAGTTGCAGGGACACTGATGGCGTTAAACGTATTCGGTTAGCTCATGGTTTGGACATCAGCCATTCTGTTCACAAGGCAATGGTGAAGATGGGTGAGGATTTGGCTGAGCTTTCCAACGGTTCCTTCCGGTTGGAGATTTACCCCAATCAGCAACTAGGTACTGAACGTGAAATTTTGGAATTGATTCAAATAGGTAGTCTCGACATGACTAAGGTCTCCGTTGCCACCTTAGAAAATTTTGCACCCAAGACACGTATTTTGGGCTTGCCCTACCTTTTTCAGGATCGGGAACATGCTTTTGAAGTATTGGATGGCCCCATCGGGCAACAATTGTTGGATGACGGCCAAAAATACTGGTTAAAAGGTCTGGGGTTTTATGATGCGGGCAGTCGCAGTTATTATTCCAAAGAGAAACCGATTGAGCATCCCGATGATTTGAAGGGCTTAAAAATTCGTGTGATGGAAAGTGTTACTGCTATGGATATGGTACGCAGCATGGGCGGTTCACCCACACCTATTTCCTGGGGCGAACTCTATACCTCGCTGCAACAAGGGGTGGTTGATGGAGCTGAGAATAATCCACCAAGCTTTTACCTCTCGAGGCATTATGAGGTCTGCAAATACTATTCCTTAAATGAACATACCTTTTCACCTGATGTGTTGATTGCAGGCACCCACTTTTGGAACAAACTGTCTGAAGATGAAAAAGGTTGGTTGAAAGAGGCTGTCAACAATTCCATTAGATACCAAAGAAAATTGTGGATAGCTGCCGAAATCGAAGCAATCGAAGAAGTGCGCAAGGCAGGGGTCGAGATTCTCCAACCCGAAAAAGAGCCCTTTGCCCGGCGGGCCGAGGAAGTATATCGCCAATATGAAGATGATGAAGAATTGTATGGTATCATCCGACAAATAAAGAATATGAGAAAATCATGAGGTTCAGACAAAGGTTAGACAAAGTCCTGGGCCTTGCATTGGTCTTCATAATGACCATAATGGTTATTAACGTTATCTGGCAGGTTTTCAGCCGCTACGTGTTGGGTATGCCCAGTTCATTTACCGATGAACTGGCCCGTTTTCTGATGATTTGGATAGGTGTTTTGGGTGCAGCATATGTAGCGGGCCGCAATGGGCATGTGTCCATCGATGTCCTGGCACGTCGTGGCAGCGAAAAAAACCAAAAAAGACTGAAGCATTTTGTGCGAATCGCTATTATCTTTTTTTGCCTTTTTGCTATGGTAGTCGGCGGGTTGCGACTGGTCTACGTCACCTACGTCCTCGATCAATACTCCCCGGCACTTGGCCTGCCCCTGGCGATGGTGTATTTGGTGATTCCTATTAGTGGATTGCTCATCATCTATTATAAAATCTCTGATATGCTGACCAACTGATTCTATGGAATACTTGCCCATACTTGTCTTGATTATCAGTTTTTTTGGGCTATTGGCGATTGACACCCCAGTAGCCTGGAGTATTGCTATATCATCGCTGCTGACCATGCTGGTGAGTATACCCGCATTACCTGCCTTCACTACTATTTCGCAGCGTATGGCTACAGGGCTTGACAGTTTTGCCCTATTAGCGATTCCGTTCTTTATTCTGTCCGGAGAACTGATGAACAACGGGGGCATTGCCAAACGTCTGATTGCTTTTGCCAAGACCCTTGTGGGTGCTCTGCCCGGCGGTTTGGCGCTTATCAATGTGATTTCTGCTATGTTGATGGGTGCTATTGCAGGATCGGCCATGGCCTCAGCCTCGGCCATGGGAAGTATACTTGGCCCTGAAATGGAAAAAGAAGGTTATGATAGAGAATTTGGTGCTGCGATCAACATCACTTCGGCCACAACGGGTCTGGTGATTCCGCCCAGCAATATTCTCATTGTGTATTCATTGGCCAGTGGCGGCGCCTCAATTGCAGCACTTTTTGTGGCGGGATATGTGCCCGGGATTTTGACCGGACTCTTCCTTATGATCGTAGCCTCATTCTGGGCCAGGAAAAAGGGCTATAAGGTAGGCAAGCGAAGTTCACTCAAAGAGATCTTCAGCACCTTCGTCGATGCAGTTCCTGCCCTCTTTTTGCTGGTATTGGTTATTGGAGGCATCGTGGCAGGAATATTTACCGCGACCGAGGCATCGGCCATTGCAGTGCTGTACAGCTTAATACTTGGCTATATTTATAAGGAAATTACCTTTGAAAAACTTCCAAAAATATTCCTGGACTCCTCTGCCACTACAGCAATTGTAATGCTTTTGATCGGCGCTTCAATGAGTATGTCATGGGTGTTGTCCTATGAGCATATTCCGCAAGAAATCAGTACAGGACTTTTGAGCATTTCAGATAATAAAATAATGATTCTATTACTTATCAACTTGATGCTATTGTTAGTGGGTATTTTTATGGATATTACCCCGGCTGTGCTCATATTCACGCCGATATTCTTACCTGTGGTAACGAAACTGGGCATTGACCCTGTACATTTTGGAGTCATCATGATATTGAACCTTTGTATCGGGCTTTGTACACCTCCTGTGGGGTCTGTGCTGTTCGTTGGGGTTGGCATAGCCAAAACATCGATAGAGCGAGTAGTAAAACCCCTGCTGCCCTTGTTTGTGGCCATGATAGTTGCATTGTTTTTAATAACTTATATACCCGAACTGACCTTATGGTTACCTGGTCTGTTTGATTTGTAATAACCAAAAAAGACGTACGATGACACGAATGAACTTGAAAATTAACGTTATAGCCCTCTTTGTTTTGTTGTTTTGGGCTTGTGGCGAAACCATTAGGGATGATACCCCCTGGGTAGCACTGTTTGATGGGGAAACCCTTGACGGATGGACTCAGAAAGGGGGTGAAGCCCAGTACGAGGTGCGGGAAGCAACTATTGTGGGCACTACGGTTCACAGTACCCCGAATTCATTCTTGACCACCGATAGCATGTATGATGATTTTATTTTGGAATTGGAATACAAGGTGGATCCTTCGATGAACTCCGGCATCCAGATACGCAGTAACAGTTTTCCACATTACAGGGATGGAAGAGTGCATGGGTACCAGGTCGAGATCGACCCTTCTGAGCGAGCATGGAGTGGGGGTATTTATGATGAGGCCAGGAGGGGTTGGTTGTATCCGTTGGATGGTAAACCCAAAGCGCAGCAGGCTTTTGAGCAAAACGAATGGAACCACTACCGTATTGAGGCCATTGGCGACACTATCAAAACATGGGTGAACGATGTGCCGGTGGCATATTTAATCGACGAGAAGACCGCTAGTGGATTCATAGCCCTTCAGGTGCACAGTATAGGAGATAATCAGGAAGCAGGTACTGAGATTCAGTGGCGCAATATCAGGATTTTGACGGACAACCTGCAGAAATATTCCAGGGAATCATCGGCAAAACCGGTCGTTACTAAAAACGAGCTAACAATTGATGAGGGGGTGAACGGATGGGAACTGCTCTGGGATGGTGAGACAAGTAAAGGCTGGCGCGGAGCAAGGCTCGACCATTTCCCTGAAAGCGGATGGTTGATCGAAAATGGTGAACTGACCGTTTTGGCGTCAGGAGGTGCCGAATCGGCCGCAGGGGGTGATATTGTAACCGTTGATACTTACGGTGATTTTGAATTGAAGGTCGACTTCAGATTGACTGAAGGGGCGAACAGTGGCATTAAATATTACGTAGATACCGATCTGAACAAAGGACCGGGCTCTTCCATAGGCTTGGAATACCAGATTCTGGATGATGCAAGGCATCCAGACGCGAAACTGGGCAATCATGAGGGGAGCCGAACGCTGGCCTCCTTGTACGATTTAATTCAGGCCGATTTGAACAAGCCAGCATATCCTATTGGCGAGTGGAATTCTGCTTACATATTGTCCATTGACAACCATGTTGAGCATTGGCTGAATGGTGCAAAGGTGCTGGAGTATGAACGCAAAAGCGATGATTATCGAAAACTTGTTTCCGAGAGCAAATACACAACGTGGCCCAATTTTGGGGAGGGAGAAAAAGGACACATCTTATTACAGGACCACGGTGACGAGGTAAGCTTTAAGAATATCAAGATACGACCAATAACCAAAAAGGAAAAGCCATGAGCTCAAGAAGAGATTTTATCAAAAAGACCGCGGCAAGTACTGCTGCCATGACTTTGGGGAGTATAGTACTGCCCCGAATTGCACACGCCAGTGTACTTGGCGCCAATGAACAGATAAATTGCGCGGTAATTGGTGTACGCAGTCGGGCCAAGGCGCACATAATGGCTATTCACCAGGATGCCAATGCGAAGATCCTTTACAATTGTGATGTCGATGACGTCATTATAGACGCTAATAATACCTGGTGTCAGAAGAATATTGGCTATGTGCCCAGGGTAGAGAAAGACTTTCGTAAGATATTGGAAGACAAAGATGTTGATGCCGTATTCATCGCCACCCCCGAACACTGGCACGCTCCCATGGCCATAATGGCAATGCAGGCAGGTAAACATGTATATGTTGAAAAACCCTGTAGTCATAATCCCCATGAAAATGAATTACTGGTTGCCGCTCAGAACAAGTATGGCAAAAAGGTTCAGATGGGCAACCAACAACGGTCGGCCCGTACTTCTATGATGGCAGTTGAGGACATCAGAAAAGGTATAATCGGCGAGGTTTATAAAGGCGAGGCTTACTATTCAAACAATCGGGGCTCAATTGGTGTTGGGCAAAAAATTGAGGTACCCCCAACCTTGAATTGGGAGCTTTGGCAGGGGCCGGCCCCCAGGGAGGAATATCGAGACAATATCCATCCCTACAACTGGCACTGGTTCCGCAAATGGGGCACCGGGGAAATCCATAATAATGGCACACATGAAATTGATATATGCCGTTGGGCCCTGGGCGTTGATTTACCAGAAACGGTCACTTCTTTTGGCGGAAAATATACCTATGATGATGATTGGGAGTTCGTTGACAACCAGCAGGTTACTTACACCTTTCCCGGGAATAAGTTCCTGACGTGGTCAGGCCATAGCCGGGGGATTATGAAACCGGAAAGACCGGGCAGGGGGGTAACCATTTATGGCAGCAAGGGGACTATAGAACTCAGCCGGGAATTTTACAAATTGTATGATTTAAGGGGCAATCCAATCAAATTTGAATTTGAACAGATGCAACAAAGCAATTCCACCAACACTATGGGTATGGGAGGCCTGGATGTGGATCATATTGGCAATTTTTTTAATGCCATTAGAAAAGACGAATTGCTCAACTCAGATATTAATGATGCCAGTATCTCTACCATGATCTGTCATCTGGGTAACATGGCTCAAGATGCAGGCCACATGCTCGAAATTGATACCGCAACCGGCAAAGTACTCAATAGCGATAAGGCCATGCAAAGTTGGAAGCGGGAATATGAAAAGGGATGGGAACCGAAATTATAATTGTCTCGTAACTTAAAAGCATCCTTTTTGATATGCAGTAAGGCCACAGGGCCATCATGTTCGATCGAACCGATTGAATGTGGCCTGAATTCTTTCCTCCCCCACCTTCATTGCCATTTCGGTGTATCGGAAACGGTCCCGATCCCGATCCCGATAGCGACCGGGACAATCGGGTGGGTGGCTTATACAGGTTGTTGGGCATTGTTTTAATTGACGCTGTAAAAATCTGTGATCAATTGTTTAAACTTGTTAGGGGACTCTATGTATTCAAAGTGTCCGCAATTTTCAAAAAGATGCAGTTCCGAATCCGCAAGTTTATTATGAATGGCCTGAGCTCCTTCTACGGAGAAGATACTTTTGGTGCCGTGTAGGATTAAAGTCGGACATTGAATTTTCTCAATTTGTTTATGAATATCATACTTGCCCAAGTCCTTTCTAATTAAGCCACTGGTAACGCTGATTTTTGGAATACTAATTGAATCAAAACCCATTTCAAGATGAATTGTGTCATTTGGATTGGCAAAATAACTGGTCAGAAAGGTTTTGTAGTATTTATCATAAGCAGAAACATCGTATTTCTTGAAATCCTCAGATTCTGAAATACTGTCCAAATAAATGTTTTGCTCTTCTGTGAGGCGGGCGTTAATGGTTTTAATTTGATAAGGAGTTCTAAGTTCATAACTAGCAGCGTCTGAGTCAATAAGAACTAGGGAGTGTAAATTTTCTGGATAGTTGATCCCATAATACATACCTAATAGACCTCCGAAGGAATGACCAACTAAATTCAACTCCGATAATTTAAAATGGGCCCTAATCTCTTCAAGATCAGAAATGTAGGTTTTCATATTCAATTTTGTGGTGTCTTTCACTCCCTCAGACCAGCCACTACCTCTTTGATCATAGTACAGCAAAGTAAAATCAAAACTTAACAAGGAATCAAGTTGTGGTTTAAGGTATTTATGAGACAATCCCGGGCCACCATGGAGAACAACCAGCGTGTCTCCCGCACCAATTGAAGAGTAATAAAGTTTTGCATTATCAACATTTATAAAGCCTTCACTTTGAGCAATGACCGTTTTCTTTTGAGAACAAGAGCAAAGAACAAATAGAAGTACCACTGTTGTTTGAAGGTATTTCATAAGCATTGTTGCCATTCGTATAAATTTTTTGGAAGGATTCAAGTTAGAATATTTGATCTGATTGCTTTCTGCTCCAATTCCTGGGTGTCTTTTTTATCAATCGATTTCTTTCTTTAAAAATATTTCTAGAAGGATGCATTAACACCGAATGTAATTGTTCTTGGGTTCGGGAAGGCAGACTTGTCAATACCCCTGGATGGAACTCCGTTACCGAGGTCACCAATATCTACCGTTACCTCAGGATCCAGTCCACTGTAACCCGTAATCAGGAATACGTTCTGACCTGTAACAGATAACCTCAACGCGCTCAAAAAGCTATCGCTAAGTAGAGGTACCTGGTATCCGACAGTTGCGTTTTGAAAACGTACGAAGTCACCTTTCTCGAGGAAGCGAGTCGATATGTCAGCAGAAGCACCACCTGATTCCAGTGGATCTAATTGCAGCAGGTCTTTTGTTACGTTGCGTGCATTGTTGATAGCACCACCTGTAAAGAAACCGTTTGCTGTTAAGTTGTAGACTGAGAAGCCAAACTGACCCTGGAAACAAGCAGCAAAATCCCAATTTTTAATTTTATAATTGATCGAAAGGCCAGAGGTTACATCAGGGAGGGCATCCTCTCCTACAAAGGTCCTATCAAATACAGGATCTCCAACGCCATTGCCGTCTACGTCACGATAGGTAGGTAACCCGTTGCTGTCAAAGCCTTGGAATATGGCCATGTAATAGCTGAATAAAGATCTTCCGGTTCCGAAACGCTGTATGAAATTGTACGAGATACCTGAACCGCCACCTGGACCTGCATTCAGGAAGCCCTGGAAATCCTGGAGTTCATTTTTGTTGTATGCTATGTTGAAATTGACAGCGAGTTTTGAATCCTGTGTTTGGATAAAATCATATGCCAATGCCAATTCAATCCCCTGGTTCAATGTGGTGCCCGGGAAGTTGCCGAATTGGTATGCCCTGTTACTGGGAGCTGCTGCCGGCAACTGGAATAAGAGGTTATCCGTTTCATTGCGATATACGTCAATACTCCCGCTGAAACGATCCAGGTCAAAACCGAAGTCGATACCTATGTTTAATCCAAAAGTTTCCTCCCATCGTAAATTAGGGTTACCCACTGAAACGATAGCCAGACCGTTCTGGTTTATCATAAAATCATTTTGAACAAAGAGTTCGCTAAAACGCTGGCGGGCCACGGAGTTTCCGTATCCCAGACCTTCCTGGTTGCCGGCAAGACCCGCACTCAATCGCAGTTTCAGGGTAGAAACGCGCTCACCGATGAAGTCCTCTTCGCTGATCTTCCAGGCAATCGCACCAGAAGGGAAGTAACCGTATCGGTTATTTGGTCCAAAACGGGAAGAACCGTCTGCCCGTATCGTACCGGTAAATAAATACTTGTTAGCTAGTGAGTAATTGATCCTGGCAAAATAGGATTGTAACTCATCCGTATTATCAAATGTATCTGCGGTCATTGCCTGTACTAAACGTTCAAAGCCAAAAGGAACCGAATCTCCTGCAACTACATCGGGGAACAGCCGATTTACAATAAGTGAGGAGGTATTAACATCGTAGTAGTATTGCTGGTAAGAACCATCAATAGTGCTAGCTGCACCATTGACTGTAGCTATCAGGTCACTGGCCATTCTATTGAGGTCTGTAGTTCCAAATCCTCGTGCCTGAGCATTAAATCCACTAGTGCGGAAATCCTGGAAGGAATACCCCACCAGTACATCAATATTGGAATTATCAAAATCCTTTTTCCAGTTCAGGGTAGCTTCCAGAAGCGTATTTTCCCTTTCCAAAACATTGAAAGTACCAAAACCTACGCCTGATATTCCACTAAAGTTGAGAAGATTCCCTGAAAGCATGGATAGGTTTTCCCCTTCGGACTTGTCATAACCTACGTTGAGCTTTGCGGTCAGCTCAGGCGTAATTTTATATTCCAAGGATCCGTTTAATAAGACTCTGTCTGTTGTAGTTCTAAACTGTGAGTATTCCAGCCAGTTAGCTGGGTTAAGCTGTGATACACCATCATCAAAGTTTGGATTAGTTGGCCAGGTCGGGTTCGCAGAATAAGCAGCACCCAGGATATCTCCACGGAATCCAGCGGTGCCGGACAATGGAGCGGTTTCATCATTAACCCTGGATACAGAAGTTTGTATACCAACTACTAATTTATCTTCCAGGAATTTATGTTTCCAGTTTAATCGACCCGTAATTCGTTCCAGGTCTGTTTTCTCTACAACACCATTTTGAGTAGTGTACCCAAAGGTGCCACGTACATTACCTTTTCCGTAATTATTGGAATATGACAAGTTTTGACTTTGAGAAACCGCTGTACGTGTAATATAGTCCTGCCAGTTGGTATTGGCTCCAAAATCAACGGCAGTCCTGTCTCCGCCATAAAGGGCTACAGCTTCGAGGAATTCTTCCCTGTTAAGTAGATCATACGCGTTAGCCGGAGTGGCCGTACTAAGGGTTGAGGAAAACTCGAATACTCCTCCTGAAGCACTCTTACCGCTTTTGGTACTAATGATTACAACTCCATTCGCACCCCGTGAACCATAGATCGCAGTTGCGGAAGCATCTTTGAGGATAGAAATGCTCTCAATATCGTTCGGGTTTAGGAAGTTCAGTGGGTTTCTTGGCGAAGTTTCACCAGCACCGGTGTTTCCTGATGGTGCCGTGTTTTCTCCCGATAACGGAATTCCATCAACCACAATTAATGGATTGTTGTTTGACCGGATGGAATTGGATCCGCGAATGTTGATGGAAATCCCCGCTCCCGGTTCTCCAGTGGTCTGCTGAATGTTGACCCCGGCCGTTTTACCCTGGATCAATTGTTCAGGTGAAGCAATGACACCAGCGTTGAAATCTTCCGCTGTAACTGCTGTTACCGCTCCCGTTGCATCTTTTGCCGTTGTTGTACCGTAACCAATAATTACGACCTCTTCCAATGCTTTGGAATCTTCTACGAGGGTAACGCTTATGCTAGATTTTCCATTCACGGGTACCTCTACAGAGCGATACCCGACGTAGCGGAATACTAAAGTGGCATCATTCGCTACATCATTTAAGGTATAATTACCATCAAAATTTGTCTGTGTACCGTTGGCAGTTCCTTTTTCTAAAACACTAACCCCGGGTAGCGGACCATTGACATCAGAAACATTACCTGACACATCTTGAGCCAGAGACAAACTAAAACTTAGAAGGGCACCTGCTACAAGTACGTATTTTAGAAACGAAATCTTCATAGATTATGAAGGATCAATAGATAAAGTTAGCGTCTAACAATTAGAAAACCAAGTTTTAAACCAAACTCGGATTTACCAGTAATCTCAATAAAATTGATGGTAGTTAACCAACCTTGTAGCACTATACTATCATCTCTTGACACCAATCTATAATGTAAGGGATCAATCGTGTGTATTGCTCCTAACGGGCCCCTGGCGCTACCTACCCATCTGGTGTAGGGAGGTTATAGCCGTTGTTGTACGTAGTTTAATATGCTTCTTTAAATACGTAGGTGCTATCATGCGGACCAGTAGGTGAACCACATAATCCAAATAGCAAAAAAAAGCAAAGAGCAAAATATTGAATTGCCTAAAAAAATATTCCCGATGGGTTTATTAATGAAATAGAATATTAGGCCTAATATGAGATTGATTACAAATAATATTGGCACAACCAATAATATATCCATACTGGATTGCGATTCAGGACGGACGAGATAAAACCATAGAGCCATCAATGCAAACTCAACTACAAAAAGCAGAAAAATGACCAATCTTATTCTTTTACGGCTCATACCCTTAAATTACGTACAACTTGATATATATCAACTAAAATAACATTTTATCCCCTGAAGTTTCCGGCTAAGAATGATAATAGGGGTGTCTTATCAGACACCTTTTGAAAAAGGGCTGGATTGCTTCCTCGCTTTATTCGGCAGTGACCTTGGGAAAGTAAATCACAATATCCGGACAAAAAAAAAGGCTATTCATCCTTAAATACTTTCTCAAATTCTAGAATCCTTATACTTTTTGTCAATCCTAAAATCCAATAATTATGAAAAAAATTTATCAATTGTTGTTTTGTACTGCCTTAGTCTTACTTGTTTACGGATGTAAGGAATCTTCAACGACCACAGATGCTGATCAAGTGGTTTCTGAGGCTGATCAAAGTCTATCCGGCAAGACATTGGAGATTGATCCTCTTACGGATCCTCTGGAGGTAGGTAAGGAATTTGTACAGGTATTATCGGACACCCTTAATGTGCAGATGTATTTGATGACCATGAAACCCGGTGATTCTGTCGGACTGCATGTACATCCCGATCATACTGTATATGTATTGGAAGGTGGCAAGTTGATGTTGTACATGGAAGGGACAGAGGCCGTGGAAATGGAATTGCAGTCGGGAGTAGGGTTTGTAAGCGGTCCTTTAACTGATGCCGCCACCAACATTGGAGATACAGAAATCCAACTGATCATCAGCGAGATCTACCGACCGAGGGAGTAGGTTGATAAGCAATGCTTTAGCCTGTCAAATTAGCAAGAATAATGGACTGGATTGCTTCCTCGCTTTACTCGGAAGCGGCCTCCCGATAGCTATCGGGAGGGGGAGCTCACTAGCAAAGCCGTCATGGCTTAGGCACGTTTAAAATAAGACTGGATTCATTTCCTGCTTGCGCAGAAAATGGGCCATAAGGTGGGCTTATCAAAGAAGCTCCAAATTGCTGCGCAATTCGATCTTTCCTTTTGTTCACAAAGAGAAGCGAGCTTCCTTTGTTTCCAAAAGAAAAGCTCCTTGAATGTTCAAGGAGCTTCTTTGTAGCGGGGACTGGACTCGAACCAGCGACCTTCGGGTTATGAGCCCGACGAGCTACCTACTGCTCTACCCCGCGATGTGGACGGCAAATATACAACGGTTTATTGGTTTATTCAAATTCACCCTCTGTAATTAACTCAAGCGTGTGGTAAGGGAGAATTCAGAAAATCCCTAACTTCGGCCCTTGACGAATTGCCATGGAAGCCATCAATGATTTTCTATCCAACCTTATTCCGCTTACGGAATGGCCCATGTTTATTTTACTCATCGGTGGCGGCCTTTTCCTGGTGTTTTACTCCCGTTTTTTACCTTATCGGTTTTTTGGCCACGCCATTGCGATTACAGCGGGTAAATACGATGATAAAAACGCCCGGGGAGAGGTAAGTTCCTTTCAGGCCCTATCTGCCGCCGTTGCGGCTACCGTGGGCCTTGGGAATATATCCGGAGTGGCCATTGCCATACACGATGGGGGTCCGGGTGTAGTTTTCTGGATCTGGATAACCGCCCTGATCGGGATGTGTATCAAATTCTATTCCTGCAGCCTGGCCATTATGTTCCGGGTGGAGGACGATGATGGAAAACTGCAGGGAGGGCCTATGTATTACCTTACCAGGGGAATGGGTAGCATGGGAAAGCCCCTGGCGGTGTTCTTTAGTATTTGTGGCCTGGTAGGCTTTTTGGGAGTCTTTACGGCCAACCAGTTTACAGAAACCTTTATGAGCGTGGTGGAGCCCACCGAAACCATCCTGGAGACCAGTGAATTCAATTGGAAGCTTGGGATTGGGATTGTCCTTGCCGTGATTACCTCATTTGTCATTTTTGGTGGATTGACTAAAATTGCCAAAGTGGCCTCGGCCATTGTCCCTTTTATGGTGCTGATCTATTTGGTGGCCGTAGTGGTAGTAATGGCCATGAACTCGGAGAAAGTGTTACCAGCACTGGAGATGATCATTACCGAAGCCTGGAATTTCAAGACCGTCGTTACCGGAGGGTTCTGGGGACTGGTCATCATAGGGATACGCAGAGCCATGTTTTCCAATGAAGCCGGCCTGGGAAGCGCTCCCATGTACCACGGACAATCTAAAAATGACGAACCCATCAAGGAAGGACTTGTTGCCATGCTGGGGCCTTTTATCGATACCATTCTGGTCTGTACCTTTACCGCTGTGGTAATCATACTTAGCGGCGCTTATCTACAGGAGGGCAGTGGTATAGTGATGACTTTAAACGCCTTCAGGATTACCCTTTTTGATTATGGGGATGACCTGCTCATGCTGATCGTAACTGCCTTTGCTCTATCTACCTTGTTTACTTATTCTTACTACGGGGTGAAGAGTTTGTCTTTCCTCACCAATGCCAAAATAGGGAAGTGGTATAATGTGTATTTTGTGGTCATGATCATTTTTGCCGCCGTAGCTTCTCTTGAACTTGTAAAAAACCTGATCGACCTGTCTTATGCCCTGATGGTAATCCCTAATATGATCGCGGTCCTCTACCTGGCACCCAGGGTTAATGCAGCAGCCAAAACCTATTTTGCAAAAATGAAAAGATGATGGAAAAGCACCGGGCTGGTTTTGTAAATATTATCGGAAACCCCAATGTGGGGAAATCCACCCTCATGAATGCCTTTGTGGGGGAGAAGCTCTCCATCATTACTTCCAAGGCGCAGACTACGCGTCACCGGATCCTGGGGATTGTGAACGGTGACGATTTCCAGGTGGTTTTCTCGGATACTCCCGGGATCATCAAACCTGCGTACGAATTGCAGTCGGCCATGATGGATTTCGTCAAATCGGCCTTTGAAGACGCAGACGTTTTATTGTATATGGTCGAGATCGGAGAGAAGGCTCTTAAGGACGCCGATTTTTTCAGAAAGATCCAAAACAGCAAGATCCCTGTGCTACTGCTACTGAACAAGATCGACAAAGCTGATCAACAGCTCCTGGAAGAGCAGGTACAGTACTGGCAACAACAATTGCCAGGAGCTGAAATACACTTGATTTCTGCCCTGAATAATTTCAATGTAAAGGAGGTTTTTGAACGCATTCTGGAACTGTTGCCAGAAAGTCCGCCTTACTATCCCAAGGACCAGTTAACAGACAAACCCGAACGTTTTTTTGTGAATGAAACCATACGGGAAAAGATCCTGCAGCAGTACAAAAAGGAGATCCCTTATTCCGTGGAAGTGGATACCGAAGAATTCCTGGAGGATGAGGACATCATCCGGATCCGGTCGGTCATTATGGTAGAACGGAATTCCCAGAAAGGAATCATTATCGGACACAAGGGATCAGCCCTTAAGAAAGTTGGTATTGCCGCCCGCAAGGACCTGGAAAAGTTCTTTAGTAAACAGGTGCATATCGAACTCTATGTGAAGGTGAGCAAAGACTGGCGAAAGGACCCCAGGCGTCTGAAACGTTTTGGGTACAATTAATACCTTATAGATTCAGGGTGTTATTCATAAAATTGTACAGCTGGTTCATTTGCGGTTTCCCTTTTCGTTTTCCCGCACGTCCAAAAAAATACAGGATAAACCATAGGACCACCATAAAGACCATGGCACCAACCTGGACTCCATAGGGTCTATCCAGGGCTGCGGAGGAATACGCCCAGATCCCAAAGATGATAAAGAAAGTCGCCACCCCGAAGTGCAGGAACATGAAAAAAGTCCACAGGGTAGGGTTTGGCCCAAAAAGCCCGTATAAACGACTGTTTTCTTCATCTACTTCGTTGATTTCCAGATGAAGTTGAGGTGACCAGAAATGGGATTCTTTCTTGTTGAATTTGATGAAAATATGGTCATCCAGCCGTTTTACCAGAAATGGCTTTTCTTCCTTCCCTTCAAAGCATTGCAGGGCATTTTCCTTTGGACGATGCAGTTTGATCTGAAACCTGGGTCTCAGGATAATTTCATTCGGTAAGGCTGGCATGGGTCAGGTTTTACTCCCTAAAAGATACCGAATTCTTTCCAAATTACAGACCGCTGTCTCCTGCTTCCCTATGCATTCTGAATGGGAATTGAAAAGTACGTAGCTTGTTAATCGATTCATTAATAGTACCTTTGTGCCCTAATTTTTTCCCATGGGAGCGATAGTAGCCATAGTAGGAAGACCCAATGTTGGCAAATCCACTTTTTTTAACCGCCTGATCCAAAGGCGGGAAGCGATAGTGGATGCGGTAAGCGGGGTTACGCGCGACCGGCATTACGGGAAGACAGACTGGAACGGGAAGGAATTCTCTATCATCGATACCGGGGGTTATGTAGTGGGCAGTGATGATATTTTTGAGCAGGAGATCGATAAACAGGTGGAACTGGCTATTGATGAGGCCGATGCCATCCTCTTTATGGTGGATGTGGAAACCGGGGTTACCGGAATGGATGAAGACGTGGCTAAGCTGCTGCGCAAGGTAAACAAGCCCGTATTTCTTATAGTGAACAAAGTGGATAATGCCAAACGGGCTGAAGCCGCGGTGGAATTTTATTCCCTGGGACTGGGAGACTTTTTTACGGTTTCCAGTATAAACGGCAGCGGTACCGGCGACCTTTTGGATGCTGTAGTGGAGGTCCTTCCGGAAACCGAGGAGGAAGTAGACGAACTGCCGCGCTTTGCGGTGGTTGGCCGGCCCAATGCCGGCAAGTCTTCCTTTATCAATGCGTTGATAGGGGAGGAGCGGTACATCGTAACCGATATTGCAGGCACTACCCGGGATAGTATTGATACCAGATACAATCGTTTTGGATTTGAATTTAACCTGGTGGATACGGCCGGGATTAGGCGCAAAGCCAAGGTAAAGGAAGACCTGGAATTTTACTCGGTCATGCGGTCTGTCCGGGCCATCGAGCACTGCGATGTTTGCCTGCTGGTAATGGATGGCACCCGGGGTTTTGACGGACAGGTGGAGAATATCTTCTGGTTAGCCGCACGAAATAACAAAGGCATTGTGATCCTGGTGAATAAATGGGATCTGGTGGAGAAGGAAACCCAATCCGTAAAAGAATACAGCCAGAAGATCCGAAAGGCAGTTGAACCCTTTACAGATGTCCCCATCGTGTTTATATCCACCCTGACCAAGCAAAGGATCTATAAAGCCATTGAAACAGCGGTTGAGGTCTATAAGAACCGTTCAAAACGTATCCCAACCCGAAAGCTGAACGATGTAATGCTACCGATTATTGAACGTACCCCGCCACCTGCTACAAAGGGGAAATATGTGAAGATCAAATACTGCACCCAGCTTCCCACGCATTATCCGCAGTTTGCTTTTTTCTGTAATTTACCGCAGTATGTAAAAGAGCCCTATAAGCGTTTTTTAGAAAACAAGCTCAGGGAGCATTTTGATTTTACCGGAGTACCGGTTACGATTTATATGCGGAAGAAATAAACAAGATTTTACCAACCTCCGGAAGCGCCGCCGCCTCCAAAGCCGCCACCTCCGAAGCCGCCGCTAAAACCACCTCCACCAAAGCCACCACTTCCGAATCCCCCTCCTGAGGAACCGCGATAACCTCCACGGCCCATATTACTCAGGATAATGATGTCCCAGATATCCAGTCCTTTTTTACGTCCGCCCCGGCGTCCTCCGCCCCGACCTCCTCTGTTTCGGCTGGAGAGGATTATGATAATAACAACGAAGATGATAAACGGCAGAATGGCCCCGAATGGAAAATCACGGGATTCCCTGAAAGATCGTTCTTCTTCAAATTCTCCGGTAAGGACTTCAAAAATAGCGTCTGCTCCGGCATTGAGCCCACCGTAATAATCCCCGCTTTTAAATTCGGGTATGATACGGCGTTCAATGATCCTCCGGGACATGGCATCGGTGAGGTTTGCCTCCACCCCATACCCGGTGTTGATCGCCACGCGTCGGTCGCCTTCTGCGAGCAGGATCAGGATACCATTATCTTTATCGGCCTGTCCGATGCCCCACTTTTGGCCCCATTGGGCCCCGAGATAATTGATGTTTTCTCCCTCCGTGGAATTGATAATGGCCACGACGATTTGTGTGGACGTGCTGTCTGAATACCCGATCAGTTTTTGCTCGAGGCTATTTTTTTCCGTAGGTGAAAGCAATTCAATGTAGTCGTATACACTGGTTTGCAGTTTCGGTTTTTCGGGGATTACGAACTGGGCCAGAAGCGTATTCCAGCTCACAAAAAATAGTAAAAGACTAAGCCCTCGAAATCTCATTGCTCAATTCATTCTCGTCGTCCGGATGCCAGGGGAAATGCGCTTTCAACTCCTGTCCGGCCATTAATACTCCTGCGATAATGCCCGCTTTAAATCGGCCTTCCCGGAAATGCCCTTCGATGATGTCTTTGGTCCGGGTCCAGAAATCATCCGGAACCACATCGTTAATTCCGGTATCCCCATAAATCACGAATTTGTGATCGGTTACCGCCACATAGAGCAGCACCCCATTACCTTCACGGGTATTATCCATTTTGAGTATGTGAAAGAGTTCCCGGGCGCGATCAAAGTGATCCCCTTTTGCAGAGGCTTCAATATGGACCCGTATTTCACCGGAAGTGTCTTTTTCTGCCTGCAGGATGGCATCCACTATTTGTTGCTCCTCTTCAAGCGACAGAAAATCTTCTACTTTAGAGCGTTCCATGTACTAGTTAAATTCGAAATCCACATCAGGTGCCACTTCAGATCCGGCATCGGCCTCATAACGGGCCATTTCTTCAAACCCAAACCAACCTGCAAAGATTTTGTTCGGGAATTTAGTGGTGTGGATATCATAGATGTTTACGGCTTCGTTGAAGCGGTTTCTTTCCACATTGATACGGTTTTCAGTGCCTTCCAGCTGCGTTTGTAGCTCCAGGAAGTTCTGATTGGCCTTGAGGTCCGGGTAGCGCTCTATGGTTACCAGAAGTCGGGATAAAGCAGAGGTGAGTCCGGATTGGGCTTCCTGAAATGCCGCCATGTTCTGCGGAGTTAAATTATCCACATCAATGGTGGTAGAAGTGGCTTTAGCCCGGGCTTCTATCACTTCCCTGAGCGTTGTGCGCTCAAAATCTGCCGCACCCTGCACCGTCTTTACCAGGTTGCCGATAAGGTCGTTTCTGCGCTGGTATGAACTCTCTACATTAGACCAGGCCGTTTTGGCGTTGGCTTCATATTCCACAGCGGTATTATTAAATCCTACGGCCCAGTTGTAACCAAAAATAACCAGTACAACCAGGATAATTACGGGAATTAACCATTTTTTCATAAGTGTCTAATTTTATAGTTCAGTAATAATAAGTAGTAAAAAAAGGCCAATTGTTACATCAAAGCTGGTCTTTGATCTTTTTCAGCTCGGCCTTGACCTTTTCCAGTTTTTGGATGATCTCAAAATTGCTAAGGGTCT
>CAJHYA010000154.1_pt1 | contig 34908 bp, 35 predicted proteins | sample 9198611 | NCBI WGS metagenome assembly CAJHYA01 (sample SAMEA7708353, study PRJEB35096) | sediment metagenome | biome: marine neritic benthic zone biome [ENVO:01000025]; feature: sediment [ENVO:00002007]; material: shallow marine sediment [ENVO:03000034] sea grass bed [ENVO_01000059] ... | reverse complement strand
CTGGATTCAACTCGGAGTATTCCACCCCTTTTGCCGTGTACACTCAAGTGGGGACCACGGGGACCAGGAGCCCTGGTCTTTTGATAATGAGGTAACAGATATTGTCAGGGAATATATCGGACTACGCTATCAATTGTTACCCTATCTGTATACTATGTTCTGGCGTTATACAAAAGATAATATTCCGATGCTTAAATCTTTGGCGTACTACGACCAGAAGGATCCGCAGACCCATTTCCGAACAGATGAATTCATTTTTGGGGAGCAAATCCTGGTTTGTCCGATACAGGAACCCAATGCCAAAGGGCGAAGGATGTATTTCCCCAAGGGAAAATGGTACAACTACTGGACCGGGGAGTTACTTGAGGGGGGCATGGAAAAATGGGTAGTAGCCGATATTGACCGAATTCCCCTGTATATCAAGGAGGGAGCGATCATTCCTAAGTATCCCGTTCAACAGTATGTAGGGGAGAAGGTGATTGAGGAGCTGACCCTGGATACCTACTACAAAGCGGGGATTGAAAATTCCACCGTGTATGAAGACGCACAGGAAGGGTATGATTATACGAAGGGCTATTTCAGTCTGAGGAATTTTAAACTTAACGGAAAGGAAAACGAACTCATTATCCAGCAATTCAAAGATGGGACTTACATCACCCCATATGAGCATTTCAGGATAAATCTCATTGGCTTGCCATTTAAAATAAAAGCCATTGAAGTGGACAATGTTCAGGTGCCCTTAAAAGATGTCAAACCCAATGGGGATAATACCATTTTAGTAAGTAAGGATTTTACCGAATTGCATATCATAGGTTCCTAAAAATTCGTAATTTGAGGGGATCAATATTTGTCCTATGCATTCAAAAAGAATTTTCCTGGCAATCTTTATTTTTATTGCGGTTGCCGCTTGTAAAACCAATCCGTTTACCGGTAAGAAAACCCTCAATTTTTATCCCAACAGCCAGATATTCCCAATGGCCTTTGCGCAATACGACCAGTTTCTGACCGAGAATAAGGTTTTAGAGGAATCTTCAGAAGCGAGAATGATCACTCGTGTGGGACAGCGAATTTCAACCGCTGCAGAGCGCTGGCTTGATGCCAATGGGTATCCCGGCTATCTTAAAGATTATCGTTGGGAGTACAACCTGGTTCAAGACACCCTGGTAAACGCATGGTGTATGCCAGGTGGGAAAATTGTATTCTACACCGGGATTATGCCCATTTGTGCCGGAGAGGCCGGTGTGGCAGTAGTTATGGGACATGAAGTGGCTCATGCCCTGGCCGACCACGGCGCCCAGCGCATGAGCGCGGGGACGCTTCAACAATTGGGGGCCGTAGCAGGCAATGTAGCGATTAATGATCCCCAAAAAAGAAATGTTTTCAATCAGGCTTATGGCATTGGAACCACAGTAGGCGGTATGCTGCCCTTTAGTCGGAGTCATGAAACAGAGGCCGACCGCATTGGTATACAAATTATGGCCATAGCCGGATATAACCCGGATGAAGCTGCCGAACTCTGGAGACGTATGCAAGCCAGGGCGGGGGGTAATGCGCCGCCAGAATTTTTGAGTACGCACCCTTCTAACGAAACACGTATCGCCAATCTAACCAAATGGGCACCTCTTGCCAAGGCAGAAGCGCGGAAGTTTGGGGTGACCTCCTTTGAATAACAGGGGTCAGCGCATTTAATGAGAAATACCGTATATTGAAGGCCGTTCCAATAGGGACGGCTTTTTTTTAATGACCCGATCCTACGCCATAAAGGGGAGCAAAAAACTGCTCAATGCATGGGCCTTCTATGACTGGGCCAATTCGGTTTACAGTCTGGTTATTGCCTCTGCAGTCTTCCCATTGTTCTACGGAGCCCTGTTCCGGACAGCTGGCATAGAAAAAGTACAGATATTCGGAGGCGAAATTGCCCGGGCACCACTGATCAGTTATACCACCTCATTGGCGTTCCTGTTTATCGCATTAATTACTCCATTTATTTCGGGTATAGCAGATTACCTGGGTAACAAAAAAGTATTCATGAAGTTCTTTTGCTACCTGGGCGGACTTTCTTGTATAGGTCTGTACTGGTTCTCTCTGGAGCATGTCTATCTCGGCTTGTTCTGCTACTTTTTTGGTCTTGTCGGGTTTTGGGTGAGCTTTGCGATTAACAATTCCTATTTGCCTGATATTGCCTTCCCGGAACAACAGGATAGTATCAGTGCCAAGGGGTATTCCATGGGCTATATTGGGAGCGTGCTGTTGTTGCTGTTCAACCTGGCCATGGTCATGAACCCTGCTACTTTTGGTATCGAATCCACGGCTACGGAAGCAGCCGAACTCCGGGCGATGCGTATCTCCTTCGCTTCTGTAGGCGTGTGGTGGATACTTTTTAGTCAGTATACATTTTTTCATTTACCACAGGGGAATAAACGAAAAGGGGAACGGACCCATATAATCCTTAACGGTTTCCGCGAACTGAAGGGCGTATGGTATCAACTCAACCACGATACTAGGCTCAAGAGGTATTTGGGCGCTTTTTTCGTGTACAGTATGGCCGTACAAACGGTGATGCTAATTGCGGCCTATTTCGGAGAGGAGGAAATTAACTGGGGTTCCGATAGCGAACGCACAAGTGGCCTAATTGTAAGCATTCTGCTTATTCAACTGGTGGCTATTGTAGGAGCTACCCTTACGGCGCGGGCATCCAAAGCCTTTGGTAACATTCCCACACTGATCGTGGTGAATCTCCTGTGGATTTTTATATGTATCTACGCCTATTTCCTGATTACCCCCATGGATTTTTACATCGCTGCGGGTTGTGTTGGGATGGTCATGGGAGGCATTCAGGCCCTGTCCCGATCAACCTATTCCAAATTCCTGCCCAAAACCCTGGATACGGCTTCCTTCTTTAGTTTTTATGACGTTTCCGAAAAGATCGGGATTGTAATTGGTACTTTCCTATATGGTGTGGTTGCTCAATTCACCGGGAGTATGCGCAATGCTACCATCTTTCTGGGCTTGTTTTTCCTTACCGGACTTCTCTTGCTCACCCGGGTAAATAAAAAAGCCCCAAAGTAAACTTCGGGGCCTTTTTGGCTGTTCGTTTTTTGATGGTTATGCCTTATTGATATCTCCTGAGCCTGAGGCTTTGCTATCCACTTTTTCGGGATTTCCTTTATACCGGATATCGCCAGAGCCGGAAACCCGTGCAGTCAGGGATTCATTTGCTGTGACCTTAATGTCGGCTGATCCGGATACATTGGCGGTAACATGATCGGCCACAAGGTCAAACGCATTTACATCTCCACTTCCCGAAACGGATACATCGAAATCCCGGGCTTTTCCATTGAGAACAATGTCTCCGGAACCTGATATTACGGTTTTCAGGGCATTTGCCTCTACAGCAAGTTTGATATCCCCGGAACCGGACATGGTCGCTGAAAAGTCATCGGCCTCCAGCACGTCCTTGCCAACAATATCACCGGATCCTGACAGAGAAACAGCGTTTATCGACTCAAAAGGAACCGTAACCAGGATGCCTTCTTTCCAGTTGGAACTTTGAAGGTTATACCCCTTTTTAACTTTGATCGTAAGCTTTCCGTTCTTAACCTCGGTTTTAATATACTCCAGGAGGTTTTCCTCGCCTTTCAGGCTAATTTCCCCCTCACGCCCTTTAACCAGGTCCACATCGAACCATCCGGCTACTGCTATTTCTTCATAATCTCCCACAGAGCGTTCTATGGTCACCACTTTTCCATTTCCTTTAATTCGCTTACCCCACTGTGCAGTACAACTAACCGTGAACAGGGCTACGGTAAACAAAAGCGCTATATTTTTCATTTTGATAAATTTTTATTTGGTTTTTATTAGTTCTTATTAAAGTTTACACTACCATAGTCGGCTGTAACGGATACCTTGTTCCCACTATTGGCCTGGCCGTGATATCCGGCATAGTAGCGGTCACTGCTTTTCACGCGACTGATATTGACTTCAAAATCTTCAATTCCTTTGACCCCGGCGTAATCGGTTGAAATCTCAAAATCGAAGGCATATGCAGGATCATATCCAATACGGATTCCCGTATAATCGGTTCTGATGCTAACGTTCCCCGCATCTTCAGCCATATTGTCGATCTTAATGGATCCGTAATCGGCATTCACATCCACATTGCCGTGGACAGTACCCAGTTTCACATTGACATAATCACCATTTCCGGCAACATTGTTCAATTCCCTAACTTCCAGACTACCATAATCGGAGGAATATTCCAGATTATCCATGGTTTCCACGACCGCATTGGTGTAATCGGCATTGATTTGCAGATTCCCTGCTTTGTTTATAGTAAATCCGGAGTAATCTGCCATAATTTTTGCGCTGTTCACATATCCAATGCGGGATTTGCTGGTATAATCGAATCGCAATTCATTGTTACGTCCGCGCAATTCCCCGATATCTAGTCGGCCGTAATCACAGCTGATCTTGGCATGTCCGTCTATACGGTCCAATTCAATGGCCCCATAGTCATTGCTGAGGTGGACACTGTTTTTCACTGGGAGTTTTATGGTATAGTTTATTTGCATACTAACCTTATTCCGCTTTCCCCAGCTCCACCAACCACCGTCATTCTTGTTGAATTTGGTTTTTGCAGATACCATGTCACTACTTGCCTCGAATTCAACAGTAATGTCATTCAGTTTTTTCTGTACCTTCTCTTCGTTGTTACCACTTGTCTTGATATGGACTTCGATAACCACGCGATCTTCGTTCCAGGAACTCAGTGTTAGGGTGCCATAGCTATTGTTAACCTTTAGCAGGGCATTTGAATTGACATTAAATTCCTTGTTTATCGTTTTTTCTTTGGTATACTTCCCGTTGAGCTTTCCCCCATTTGCTGAAACCATTAGGGGTGTTGCTAATATGGCAACTAATGCATATTTAAATAGTAATGTTTTCATCATTGTAGTTCTTTAAGTTTTGTATTGATTCTATTTGGTTCCTGACCTCTTGAAGGAGGGAAATACGTGTTTGAAAGTTCTGGATCATTGCGCTTAAGATCAGGTTAGGGTCTCCGCCATTTACAAGGTCCTGTTCCAGACGATTATAATTGGCATCCAGTTTATTAAGTTGGCTCAGTACTTCTGCGATTATCTGTTCGGTTTCAGGCTTGCTTTGTGCTTTTAACTCATTGACCTCTTGTTCGATCAGCGCGGTAAAATACAAGCGTGTATCAGAAACTTCAGGGGATATTTCCGCCACCTGCTGCTCCATGCTGAAATTAATATTGAGTAAACTCAGCCCCAGTACACAAAGCACTACTACAGATGCAGCAATGGATAAAGGCTTCCACCAGGTGCCAGGCTTCATCCTGTTGATAGGGATTGTCCCCTGAGCAGTATTGAGCTTGTCCAGGAAGCGTGTTTCATGCCCAACCATGGGTTCTTCCGTATCAAACTGCCCCTGCAATTCCTTAAAAACGCTTTCTATACTTTCCTCTTTCATGAGTTATACGTTTATCATCTTTTTTCTTAAACTTTCCTTCGCCCTGGAGATCGTGGTACGGCAGTTGGCGTAACTGATATCCATGATCTGGCTAACCTCCTCATAATCATACCCTTCAATTAAATGTAAGGTCAAAGAAATTCTGTAGTTGTCTTTTAATTGTTTCATGGTATCCAGCACTTTTTGAGCCTTTCGTTCTGTGACACCATAATCCACGTCAACTCCATCATTATCTTCGACCTTGTACAATATGTCCTCCAGCGCCACTTCATTCCGTTTTTGTTGTTTCCGATAGTGGTGGATACTGTTATTAATCACAATTCTTTTCAACCAGGCCCCGAAAGTCACTTCCCCTTTAAAGGTTTCAAGTTTGGTAAAGGCATTCAGGAATGAATCCTGCATAACGTCTTCGGCCTCGGCAGTGTCTTTTACAATCCGAAGGGCCGTATTGTACATCGCCCTGTAATACCGGTTGTAAACTTCCAGTTGTGCTCCTTGTTTTCCACGCACACAGTCCTGCAATAATGCGTCAATATGTACTTGTTTTAGGCTCAAAAAGTGGAACTTTTGCTTTAGAGATGAATCAATTTAGGGATTGTTACACTTTTTAGGAAAATAATTTCCAGCTTGGCACAGGAATTGTCTTTTATTAGGGACTTCCAGCGGGATTCATTAGGATTTAACCCAGAGTTATTGGGCTTCCTTAGAACCGTGGAGGAATAGGGCTACATTTACAGAAGTCCTTTTAATGACAGAATGACCGAAAATTGTATATGAAAGATTCCATATTTATAAAATTTGACAATATGACGTTCCAGGGGATAGACGAGGACTCGGAATTGATACCGTTGTTGACCCCGGAAGATGAGGAGGAGATGCACAATGAGCAGCTACCTGAGACCCTGCCCATTTTACCCCTTCGAAATACCGTTTTATTTCCGGGTGTGGTTGTGCCAATTACCGCCGGCCGTGACGCCTCCATACAGTTGATCAAGGAGGCCAATAAAGGCTCAAAGGTTATCGGGGTAGTGTCGCAGAAGGATGAGGCTACGGAAAACCCCGGGATAAAAGATATTAACACAGTAGGTACGGTTGCCCGAATTCTCAGGGTTTTAAAGATGCCTGACGGAAATACCACGGTAATCATTCAGGGGACAAAACGATTTGAAATTGCCGAGATTCTCACCGAGCAACCCTATATGACTGCAACTATACGGGAAGCTCAGGAAGAGCCCGTTGATCAAACCAGCGAGGAGTTTGTGGCGATCATAGAATCCATAAAAGACCTGGCACTCACCATCATCAAGGAAAATCCTAACCTCCCTTCAGAGGCTTCTTTTGCCATTAAAAATATCCAAAGCAATAGCTTTCTGATAAACTTTGTATCCTCCAACCTGAATCTGGATGTCCACGAGAAGCAGGAATTGCTGGAAATAACCAATTTGCAGCAGCGCGCTCTTGCAACATTGAAGTACATGAACGTGGAGTACCAAAAATTGCAACTGCAACGGGATATCCAATCCAAGGTGCGCAGCGATCTGGACCAGCAACAACGGGAATACTTTCTTCATCAGCAGATGAAAACCATACAGGAAGAGCTTGGCGGCGTTTCCTACGATGAGGAGATCCAGGAAATGCAAATCCGTGCCAAGGACAAGAAATGGGGTAAAAAAGTGGAGGAACACTTCAATAGGGAGCTGGCCAAATTGCAGCGCATGAATCCGCAGGTCGCGGAATATTCTATACAAAGAAATTATCTGGATCTCTTACTGGATCTGCCCTGGAACGAGTATTCCCAGGATAAATTCGATCTGAAGCGGGCGTCCCGCATTCTGGATCGGGATCATTATGGCCTGGAAGATGTAAAGAGACGAATTATTGAATACCTGGCTGTGCTCAAATTAAGGAAGGACATGAAGTCTCCTATCCTTTGTTTGTACGGACCTCCTGGGGTGGGAAAAACTTCCCTTGGAAAATCTGTTGCAGAAGCCCTTGGCAGGGAATATGTACGGATGTCCCTGGGCGGATTGCGGGATGAAGCAGAAATACGGGGTCACAGGAAGACCTATATTGGGGCCATGCCCGGGCGTATTGTTCAGAGTATTAAGAAGGCCGGCACTTCAAATCCGGTGTTTATTTTGGATGAAATTGACAAACTCTCTAATTCTCATCAGGGCGATCCTTCCTCCGCTATGCTGGAAGTTTTGGACCCTGAGCAAAACAACGAATTCCATGACAACTTCCTGGAGATGGGCTACGACCTGTCTAAGGTGATGTTTATTGCCACGGCCAACAATCTGGCAACTATTCAGCCCGCCTTGCGCGACCGGATGGAGATTATTAAAGTTACTGGTTATACCATTGAGGAAAAGGTAGAAATTGCAAAACGTCACTTATTGCCCAAGCAATTGAAGGAACACGGTTTGGATAAAAGCCATCTGCAAATAGGGAAACGTCAGCTGGAAAAGATAGTAGAAGGATATACGCGGGAATCCGGCGTGCGTGGCCTGGAAAAACAAATTGCCAAAATGGTGCGCTATGCGGCCAAATCCATAGCCATGGATGAAGCCTATGAGATCAAGGTAACCAATGAAGATGTGGAAAAGGTATTGGGACCCGCACGAATGGAACGCGACAAATACGAAAACAATGAGGTGGCCGGGGTAGTCACAGGCCTGGCCTGGACCCAGGTGGGAGGAGATATTCTTTTTATTGAGGCCATTATCTCAAGAGGTAAGGGAGGCCTCAATATTACAGGTAATCTTGGAAAGGTTATGAAGGAATCCGCTACTATCGCCATGGAATATATTAAGTCCAACGCGGATAAATACGGATTGAAGGCTGAAGCCTTTGACAAATACAATGTACACATCCATGTACCGGAGGGAGCAACACCCAAAGATGGACCCAGTGCAGGGATCGCCATGTTGACTTCCCTGGTGTCTTTATTTACCCAAAAAAAGGTGAAAAAAAGCCTGGCGATGACCGGCGAGATCACCTTAAGGGGTAAAGTACTGCCGGTTGGTGGGATCAAGGAAAAGATCCTTGCTGCCAAGCGGGCCCGCATTAAGGAAATAATCCTGTGTGAGGACAATCGCAAAGACGTTGAGGAGATCAAAGAGCAATATCTGAAAGGACTTACTTTCCATTATGTGTCGGATATGAGCGATGTGATTGATATTGCCATCACAGATCAAAAAGTGAAAAACGCCAAAAAACTATAATTGTGCGCCTTTCCGATAAGGAAACTACTGAAATCTGACTATTTTTGGCCGATGCGAAAGATCACTATCGCCATTGATGGATTTTCTTCTACAGGTAAAAGTACTGTGGCCAGGCAGCTGGCGGCTGCTTTGGCTTATGTATATGTAGATACGGGTGCTATGTATCGGGCCATTACCCTTTTTGCGCTTCGATCAGGGTTTATCTCAGGAGATGCGGTAGATCAGGGCAAACTCTTAGATAACTTGAAGCAACTGCAATTAGAATTTCGGCACAATCCGGAAACGGGCAGGTCAGATATGTACCTGAACGACGAAAATGTAGAAAAGGAAATCCGCACCCTCGAAGTTTCAAAGGCGGTTAGTCAGGTTTCGGTAATTCCTGAAGTACGGGAAAAACTGGTTGCTCTACAGCGCCAAATGGGAGAGGATAAAGGCATCGTGATGGACGGCCGGGATATTGGTACCGTGGTATTTCCTGATGCGGAACTAAAAATCTTTATGACCGCTTCCCCTGATATCCGGGCCTCAAGACGATACAAGGAATTACTGGATCGCGGTGAAGATGTTGCCTTTGAAGAAGTACTTGAAAACGTTCGAAAACGAGACCATATAGATGCCAATCGGTCGGTTTCACCCCTGAAACAGGCAGAAGGAGCCGTGGTCATAGACAATAGCGACATGGGTCTTGATGAGCAATTTGAACGTTTGCGTCACTTGGCCATGCAAGTAATAGAAGAAGAATAAAAAAAGCGGCTCCTGAAGCCGCTTTTTACTTTTACCCTTTCCGTAGCATTACAGGTTCGGAATTATTAATTCCTGATCGGGATAAATCAAGTCCGGATTTTTGAGGATATCCGTATTTGCTGAAAAGATCTGCTTGTACTTCATCGGGTCTCCGTAATAGTGCTTAGCAATCTTACTTAGGGATTCACCAGATTTAACCACATGCCTGTGATATACAGAATCGTCTGCAACCGAAATATTGGCCATAATATCTGAAGGTTTATCCCCGCCGATTTCCTTGATCTTATCCCATAACAAATTCTTTTCGTACTGGGTTTTTGTTTCTCCTTTTATTTTGAGGACCCCATTTTCTTCGGTCACTTTTCCATCTTTGACACCAATTGTTTCCCCCAATTCAAGGACCGGTTGATATTTAGCTTTTACACTCATATTTATTGAAATTAACGGTTAAAAATTGTTTCCCCTAAAGGTACGATTTAATCCGCTAACACCGCCTTTTTGGGTAATAGCAGTCCCTAACTACCGGGCAATTGAACTAAAGGTTTGAAAAACAAGATTTAAATTGTATTTTTGCGCACCTTTTTGGTGAGTAATCAGGAGCGAAAAGGGCCTTTAAAAACAATAATAATTTCTTCTGCAGACATTGCCTAACTCCTGGGGTCATGCAGAATACAAAGATAAATCAGCAGATGGCTGAAGAAAAAACAACAGTACCGGAGCAGGAAACGGCTCAGGTCAAAGAAGAAAAAGTAGAAACCCCTCAGGTGGATCCTCAGGAATTTTTAAAGAATTTCGATTGGGATAAGTATGAAGAGGGCATTGAGCGCGTCGAAGATTCCAAACTTGAAGAGTTTGAGAAACTCGTAGCTGAAAATTTCGTGGATACTGCTGATGAAGAAGTAGTAGAAGGAACGGTTACACACCTTACCGATCGGGAGGCGATTATCGATATCAATGCCAAATCAGAAGGGGTAATTTCCCTTAATGAGTTCCGGTATAACCCCGATTTGAAAGTGGGTGATAAAGTGGAGGTACTCATTGATATCAGGGAAGATAAAAGCGGCCAGTTGGTGCTTTCCCACAGAAAGGCTCGTGTAATCAAAGCATGGGATCGCGTAAATGCAGCCCATGACAAAGAAGAAGTGGTTACCGGCTTTGTTAAATGCAGAACCAAAGGAGGAATGATCGTTGATGTATTTGGTATTGAAGCCTTCCTGCCCGGTTCACAAATTGATGTAAAACCTATTCGGGATTACGATCAGTATGTTGGAAAGAACATGGAGTTCAAAGTGGTTAAGATCAATCAGGAATTCAAAAACGTGGTTGTATCTCACAAAGCACTTATTGAAGCCGACATCGAAGAACAAAAACGAGAGATCATCAGCCAACTGGAAAAAGGCCAGGTTCTCGAAGGCGTTGTCAAAAACATTACCTCATACGGAGTATTTATTGACCTTGGTGGTGTTGACGGCCTTATCCATATTACCGACCTTTCCTGGAGCAGGATCAACCATCCGAATGAAGTGGTTGAACTCGACGAAAAACTAAACGTTGTTATACTTGATTTTGATGACAACAAATCCAGGATCCAGCTCGGGTTGAAACAACTTGAGAAACATCCTTGGGATGCGCTTGGTGATGAAATCAAGATTGGCGACAAGGTTAAAGGTAAGGTAGTAGTCATTGCAGATTACGGTGCCTTCCTTGAAGTAGCTGAAGGCGTTGAAGGCCTGATCCACGTATCTGAAATGAGCTGGTCTACCCATTTGCGTTCTGCACAGGATTTTGTAAATGTTGGAGACGAATTGGAAGCTGTAGTACTCACCTTGGATCGTGAGGACAGAAAAATGTCTTTGGGACTTAAGCAATTGACACCGGATCCATGGACAGACATAACGACCAAATACCCTGTGGGATCTCGCCACAAAGGTATTGTCAGGAATTTCACCAATTTTGGTGTCTTTGTAGAACTGGAAGAGGGAATAGACGGACTTATTTATATCTCTGACCTGTCCTGGACTAGAAAGATTAAACACCCTTCAGAATTCGTTACTGTTGGAGATACCCTTGAGGTAGAAGTTCTGGAACTGGATGTGGAAGGACGTAAACTAAGTCTTGGCCATAAGCAGACCACGGAAAATCCATGGGACAAATACGAGGCTGAATTTGCTTTGGGAACCGTTCACAAGGCTTCTATCACTGAAATTGTTGATAAAGGAGCGATTATTGCCTTCAATGACGATATTACTGCTTTTGTTCCCCAACGCCATATGGAGAAGGAAGATGGGAAGAAATTAGGTAAAGGAGAAGAAGCTGAATTTAAGATCATTGAGTTCAATAAGGATTATAAGCGTGTAGTGGCCAGCCACACCGCTATCTTCAAAGAAGAAGAACAGCGCAATGTAAGAGCAGCCAAGAAAAAATCTGCTGCTGCTGCAGAGGAGGCCAAACCAACACTTGGGGATGCCAACGAGCAATTGCAGGCGCTGAAGGATAAAATGGAAGCTAAAAAGAAAAAATAAGCTTTCTTTGATTGACTGATTTAAAAAAACCCCGGTGTCTCACCGGGGTTTTTTTGTGAGATGGATTTCATTACTTCTCATGACCTGGAAAGAACAGATTAACAAGAATTGACTATTTTTGCCATTGAACATGATGGTATACCTGCCCATGAGCCAAAAAGTCCTCCTTTCTTCCAAAGAAATACACATCATCCTTCACCGTTTGGCTTGTCAACTATTAGAAAAGCACCTCGATTTCCGCAATACCGTCCTGATTGGGCTGCAGCCCAGGGGAATTTATGTAGCGGAGCGACTGGCCAAAATCCTGAAAGAAGATTACAAGGTCAGGGATATAGAATTGGGGTACCTGGATATCACCTTTTACCGCGATGATTTCAGAAGGGGCGACAAAACGCTGGAAGCCAGCACCACAAAAATCAATTTCCTGGTGGAAGGAAAGGATGTCGTTATGATTGATGATGTCCTGTATACAGGAAGAAGTATTCGTGCAGCCCTGACGGCCATTCAATCCTTCGGCCGTCCAAGGTCAATCGAATTGCTTACCCTGATCGATCGCAGGTTTAGCCGGCATTTACCCATACAACCGGATTACAGAGGCAGGCAGGTAGATGCCATAAATGAAGAACGCGTTCAGGTAGTCTGGTCAGATCAACCGGATGAAGATGTTATATATTTGATAAATAATTAAATATGAGTGAGTTAAGTGTAAAACACCTGTTGGGGATTAAATACCTTAAGGAACAAGACATTCAACTCATATTTGAGACAGCAGATCATTTTAAGGAGGTTATAAACCGGTCTATAAAGAAGGTCCCATCCCTGCGAGACATTACCATTGCCAACATATTTTTCGAGAGCAGCACCCGTACCAAATTATCATTTGAATTGGCAGAAAAACGGCTTTCTGCCGATGTGATTAACTTTTCGGCTGGGCAGTCTTCGGTTAAGAAAGGGGAAACCCTGATTGACACTGTGAATAATATCTTGTCCATGAAAGTGGATATGGTCGTTATGCGACACCCCAATCCGGGCGCTGGAATTTTTCTCTCAAAGAATGTGGATGCATCCATTGTCAATGCTGGAGACGGAGCGCATGAGCATCCCACACAGGCCTTACTCGATTCTTACTCAATTCGTGAGCGCCTGGGAGATGTAGCCGGTAAGAATGTGGTGATCGTAGGTGATATACTGCATTCCAGGGTAGCCCTGTCTAATATTTTTGCATTAAAACTTCAGGGAGCCAAAGTAAAGGTGTGCGGTCCCAGAACCCTCTTACCCAAATATGTTGAGACGCTGGGGGTAGAAGTGGAAACAGACCTAAGGAAGGCCTTGAATTGGTGTGATGTTGCAAACATGCTCAGGATACAAAAAGAACGTATGGACCTGAGTTATTTTCCCTCCACAAGGGAATATATCCAGCAATACGGGGTAAACAGGGCCGTACTCGAAAGCCTTGATAAAGAAATTGTGATTATGCACCCAGGGCCCATAAACAGGGGTGTTGAAATAACCAGTGACGTGGCAGACTCCGGACAATCCATCATCCTGGATCAGGTGGAAAACGGTGTGGCAATCCGCATGGCGGTAATTTATCTTTTAGCTTCAAAAATCAAATAATTGCAGTATGATCTTTGATAAGGAGGGCAATACAACCATTGTTTTTCAGGAAAACATCTCACTGGATAAATTTCTGAAAAACCTCAATAATGCGTACAAAAGAATCAAGGACGACCATCTGATAATTAACCTCTTCTCCTTTTCATTCTTAAATGCGAATGACCTGCTTGAATTTTTACATTTGTCAAATACGCATAGGGGCAAGAATAAATCGTTTGTTTTGGTAACCAAAAAGGTACCCTATGATGAAGTACCTGATGAAATCTGTGTGGTACCCACCTTACAGGAAGCCCGTGATATTATAGAAATGGAGGAGATAGAAAGAGACCTTGAACTTTAAAATGGGTCAGGTCTCAGCACAACCCTTTACAACCAGGCGTCAGGCTATTTCACGGACATATTATATCCATAAGGCATTCATTAAGGAGGAGATAGTCCCTGCTGTAAACCCCCACCGCTTATGAAACTGCATATCCTTGGTTGCTATGCCGCTACCCCCAGGACATTGTCTAACCCCACCTCGCAGGTGCTGGAACTAAACAATCACTTGTTCCTGATTGATTGTGGTGAAGGGACACAAGTGCAGCTTCGGAAACATAAAATTAAGTTCTCGCGAATCAGCCATATTTTTATTTCTCACCTGCATGGGGACCATTTTTTTGGACTTCCTGGTCTTATATCGACATTTCGCTTACTGGGTAGGGAGAAGGAATTGCATATTTATGGTCCCAAGGGAATCAAACAGGCCATTACCCTTATGTTAAAACTCGGTAATTCCTGGACGAATTATCCCTTGATTTTTCATGAGTTGGCCGAAGACAGCTCCGTAAGAATTTTTGAGGATGATAAGGTCTTTATAGAAACATTACCGCTGGATCACCGGATCTATACCAATGGCTTCCTCTTTTATGAAAAAGAGGGCGAACGAAAGCTGAATGTTGACGCGGCTAAAAAATATCAAATAGACCAGGCTTATTATCGCAAGATCAAAGCAGGGGATGATATGGTTTTGGATGACGGTCAGGTCATTGGTAATCAAGAGCTTACATTTGATCCGCCAAGACCCTGGAGTTATGCCTATTGTAGCGATACCGCATACCAACCCGAGTTGGTGCCGAAATTGAAGGAAGTACGGGTTTTATATCACGAGGCCACTTTTCTCGAATCAGAAAATCATCTGGCTGAGAAAACAAAACACGCAACAGCCCGTCAGGCGGCCACCATAGCCCGGGATGCCGGGGTGGAAACATTGATTCTGGGACATTTTTCTACGCGATATAAAACGACATCCTCCTTTGCTGAGGAAGCACAAGGTATATTCCGAGGGGTTTTACTTGCTGAAGATGGGAAACAATTCGTGTTTTAGGCAAGGGTTTTCTTTAGAAAATTTTGAATATCTCTGAGAAGTCTTTATAATTCATCATCTTTTTGTCAACTTTGCTAAACCTGAAGCGGAAAGGAATGACTGATATAGAAGACTTACACAATTACCGTAAATCGTACGGAAAAAGTAACCTGCATGAGGATTCAATTAGCGATAATCCCATAGCGCTTTTCCAAAAATGGTTTTATGAGGTGGAAGATAACGGTTCCATAGATGAACCCAATGCAATGACCATTTCAACACTTGGCCTGGATGGTTATCCCAAGTCACGAGTGGTGTTGTTAAAAAAATATACCTACGAAGGGTTTATTTTCTATTCCAATTATGAAAGTGAGAAAGGTCTTGCAATAGCCAAGAATCCCAAGGTCTGTCTTACTTTTTTCTGGCCGGTCATGGAGCGGCAGGTGATTATAAAGGGGGAAGCAGAAAAGCTTGCTGAGAACCTCTCCGATGGATATTTTGAATCCCGCCCGGATGGCAGTAAATTAGGAGCTATTGTTTCCCGTCAAAGCCAGGTGATTCCCTCTAGGGAAGCTTTGGATGAATCCCTTGAGGAATTGGAAGAGACTTATAAAGGAAAGGAAATCCCTCGTCCGGAATATTGGGGTGGATACCTTGTCAGGCCCCATTCTATTGAGTTCTGGCAGGGAAGGCCCAACCGGTTACACGACAGGATCAGATTTACACTGCAAGAGGATTATGATTGGAAAATTGAACGCCTGGCTCCTTAAAAGGGACTGATATCCATATGGGTATTGGAAAGGGATTAAAACAACAGCCTATGAAAAATTTAATTTTTGTACGTCATGGAAAATCTTCCTGGGATTTTGATGTAAATGACCAGGACCGCCCATTAAAGTTGAGAGGGATCAGGGACGGGCAAAGGGTTGCTAATGTTTTTAAAACCTTGGCCGGACTAAAGCCTGACCGGATTTTTACAAGTCCTGCAAATCGTGCGGTACATACCTGTATGATCATTTGCCGGAACCTGGATTACCCTATGGAAAATGTGCAAATAACCCGTGCATTATACGACTTCTCAGGGGAAAGCCTAATACAATTTGTTAAAAGTCTTGATGATTCCCTCCGGACCGTAGCGATCTTTGGTCATAATTACGCCTTCACCAATGTAGTTAATCAGTGGGGTAACCGCCGGTTGGACAATGTACCTACCTCAGGGCTGGTTCATATAAAATTTCCCGTAGATCAATGGGCTTCCATTTCCCAGGGGAGTACGGAACAGGTTATTTTTCCAAAAGAGATTCGTTAGCGCTGTAAGGCAAAAGTTAAGAGCGGTGCTTAGCCGTGGATGGTTTCCTTCTTGCCCAGGTCTTTCATGATTTCAGCTTCATATTCCAAGAGCTTTTCCCATTTCTGGTCTACCTCTTCGCGGTCCCCGTATTTCCTGGCAAATTTCAGGAACATGGTGTAATGGCCAGCTTCGCTAATCATCAACTTGCGGTAAAAATCGGCCAGATCCTTATCCTGAAGTTCTTCAGAAAGTAATCGAAACCGTTCACAGCTACGGGCCTCAATTAGCGCAGCATACAGCAAGCGGTGGATAAGCTGTGTTTTTCGATCACCTCCCTTAGGAAAGAATTTCATGAGTGCAATAACGTATTCGTCCTTGCGGTACCTTCCCAATGTTTTTCCCCGGGCCAGAATACGATCGTGGACCATCTTAAAATGCCCCATTTCTTCCCGCGATAAAGCGGTCATCTCCTGTACAAGTTCAGGATATTCCGGAAAGGTAACGATCAGGGATATTGCTGTACTTGCCGCTTTCTGTTCGCAATAGGCATGATCGGTTAGAATTTCGTCAATATTCTTTTCTACGATGTTCACCCATCTTGGATCGGTAGGTAATTTCAATCCGAGCATATCTGTTTGTTTTTGTAAAGGTAAAAAGTTCCGCACTACTAAGGGAATTATACAGCTATTTCGGATGGTGCGTGTATTCTTAATATATTTATATGGCCTACTTAGGTCTAAAGAACAGCTTATGAGATTGGTTAGTAAGATTATCGCACTGCTATTTACACTGCTCTTCGCATGGGCAGCTATTCTGCAATACAATGATCCCGATGCCATGCTCTGGTATTTGTTTTACGGGGTTGCTGCAATGGCATGCCTGCTCTTTTTCTTTAAGCGCTTTCAAAGTATTCTGGGTATCCTGTTAGGGCTGATATATTTGGTGGGTACCTTTTGGGTATGGCCGGACAATTTCGAAGGCTTGGAGATCGGGAAAGGCAACATTGACAATGTTGAAAGAGGAAGGGAAGCTCTGGGGCTACTGATTGCTGCCCTGATTATGTTTTTCCTCGCCTGGCAGGCCAAAAACAGGAAATCCTAGAGTTCCAGATCAAACTGGTTTTTCAGAATATCAATAGCGGGATTTTTCTCCCGTAATTTTTCATATTTCTCCTGGGGCGTATAGGCGTATTGTTTGGCAACTTCCTCATTTACGCTGATCTTTAGGCTGAGATCATGATTGCGCAGCTGATTCCGTAAATGTGCCAGGAGTTCAGATTGCTCCCTTTCGATCTCCTTTTTCATGGTATGGTTGGGCAATTCGATCCAGATAACATGATCACCAAGTAACTTGGGAATATCCGTACTCAGGGTAGAAGCCATGATTTTTTTGCCTGATCTTTCCAGTTTTGCTACATAAGCTGCCCAACTGTTTTGCAGTGCTTCTTCCGTAAAAGGTTCTTTCGGAAGGTCAATTTGCTGTGGTTGTTGTTCCTTTTTGAGTTGGTCGTATTCTTTTTTGGCCTTTAGGCTGGAAAGGGAAAGCCCTGAGATACGCTTGCTGCGTTCCCGGATAAGGATTTCTTTGGTTTTTTCTGTTTCCGATTTTGGCTTTTTTTCGATCGGGTTAACCTGCTGCAAATCAGTTGATTTCTCCGGAACATGTGCTAATGGCGATTCGTTTTCCAAAGCAGGTTTATGCAATTCTTCGGCTGGTTTTTGGATGGCTTCTTCCTTTTGGCTGGCAGCATCAGGTTCCGCTTCAGTAACGCCGGCCTGTTTGAAAAAGGCAGTGGGTATCAGTTTGTGAGCCCCTCCTTTAAGCGCGTCATTTTTTTTTTCAGGATCGAACTCCAATGAAGCAATCTTCATCAGGGTAAGTTCTACTAAAAGCCTTTGATTTTTACTGGCCCTGTAGTTTAGATCGCATGTATTGCAGAGGTCGATTCCGTTTAGCAGGAAGGATTCTGAAGTCAGGGAGGATTGTTCCTGGTACTGTGCTTTTGCTTTGTCGCCTACTTCAAGTAAATCCAGGGTATCCTGGTGTTTGCAAACCAAGAGGTCCCGGAAATGTGCAGCCAGGCCATTGATAAAATGATGACCTTCAAAGCCCTTGGAGAGCACCTGGTTAAAAAGCATTAATGCCCCGGGGACATCATGATTTAGAAGCAGCGATGTAGCTTCAAAATAAGTCTCAAAATCAAGGACATTCAGGTTTTCGGTAACGGCCTTTCGCGTCAGGTTTTTACCCGAAAAACTCACTACCCGGTCAAAAATTGACAGGGCATCTCGCATAGCTCCGTCAGCTTTCTGTGCAATTATATGCAGGGCATCTTCCTCGGCATTAACCCCCTGTTCTTCGGCAATGTATTTTAGGTATTGGGCTACATCTTTAACCGAAATACGCCTGAAGTCAAAAATCTGACAACGGGAAAGAATGGTGGGAATGATTTTGTGTTTTTCAGTAGTCGCCAAAATAAAAATGGCGTGCTTAGGTGGTTCTTCCAGGGTTTTCAGGAAAGCATTAAATGCTGACTGAGACAACATGTGCACCTCGTCTATGATATAGACCTTGTATTTTCCTACCTGGGGAGGGATCCGAACCTGATCAATAAGATTTCGGATATCGTCCACAGAGTTGTTGGAGGCCGCATCCAGTTCAAAAATGTTGAAAGCGAAATCCTCATCCGGGTTAACCGTGCCTTCCTGGTTTATTTTTTTGGCCAGGATCCGGGCACAGGTGGTTTTACCCACTCCTCTGGGTCCGCAAAATAAAAGGGCCTGAGCCAGATGGTTGTGCTCAATTGCATTATTTAGGGTATTGGTAATAGCCTCCTGCCCCACAACATCCTTAAAGGTCTGAGGTCTGTATTTCCGGGCCGAAACAATAAAGGGTTCCAATACAAATAAATTAATTGCCGAAGCGCTATTATACAAATATAAAAATAGGGAATCTTCCGGTCTTTTAAAATCGGCAGGGAACACCATTACTTATCAACAATTTTAGGCCCTGAACCTTATTTCGTAACTTTGCAGGAAGCAGGTCTCCCTGTCGCTCCGGTTACCGGGGAGGAAAGTCCGAACACCGAAGTGCAGCATAGCGGGTAACGCCCGTCTCCCGCCTTAGCGGGAAGGACAAGTGCAACAGAAAGTATGTACAGGTAATGCTGTAGTGAAATCAGGTAAACTCTATGCGGTGAAACGCCATGTATATCAGCGATTGAGGGCTGCACGCCCAAGCTGAAGGGTAGGCGGATAGAACCAACGGGTAACTTTTGGTCCAGATAAATGATAGGGGAGCCCCAGGGCTTAACAGAATTCGGCTTATGGCCTGCTTTTTATTTTATGACTCCTGAGATTCCGGAGATTTAAAGAAACTGAACGCACTACCCCCGTACTTCCTATTTTCAATGAAATAAGGCATCCCGGACAGATCCGTATGTTTGGAATGCTCAATGATCAACGTTCCACCATCCTTTAGAAGTTCGTGCCTGAATACCCGGCTTACGATTTTGTTGAAATCGGCAGGGGACAGCTTGTAGGGAGGATCAGCAAATACAAGGTCAAACTTTAAAGAGGTCCTTTCGAGGAACTTAAAGGCATCATCTTTAAAGGTGCGGATATTGAGTCCGAGTTCTTTGGAGACAGAAGCGATAAATTTAACACAGCGGTAGTCCTTATCCACGCTTACAATCTGAGCTGTTCCTCTAGAGGCAAACTCAAAACTGATATTTCCGGTACCGGAAAACAAGTCCAAAACCGAAATGTCTTCAAGTTCGTATTGGTTTTGCAGGATATTGAATAGTGCCTCTTTGGCCATATCCGTGGTTGGGCGAACAGGCAAAGTCTTGGGGGCACGGAGGCGTTTACCTTTATGTTTCCCTGAAATAATACGCATTATAAGGCATTGATCACCGTGAAGTCTACCCGTTTCTGAGTATCTTCTGACTGTTCAGGGTAATCTGAATCAGGCATAAAGATGCCAATATTCTGGATATACTCATATGCAATCTCGTAGAAGTCATCTTCCTCCTGAATGGTGCCAAAAAGTCTGACTTTAACCGTCTCCGGATCCAGTTTGAGTTGTTCCAGTGTAAACAGCAGGTAGTAAATAAAATCTTCTTTGCTGCTAATGTCAAAGCTGTTATAGAAAAGTAATTCTTTGTGGTCCAAAACGGTGATATCAATTTGATCTCCGTCAACATGTACATAGCAAATAGGGACCTTCCCTTTGTTGTGCAGGTTAAGTAGGGAATCCAGCAGGACCGTCCCGTGGTGTTTGAACTCAAACTCCCCGAACAGATCGTAGATATAGTTGTTCAGGTTAACAAAAGGGACATAGACATTTACCAGATCGTAATTTGAAATTTCATCATAAACGGCCAGGTCATTCGCCAGCATTTTCACGTTGAACTTTAGATAATTGGCAAGTTCATCTGGGTCAAACAATGCCTTGGGGACCAGGCTGAACAGCGTATTCCTGTGAATGACGACCACATCGGTAAAGGTGTAATCCAGAATCCCTTCCGAGCGAATTAAAGACTTCAGTTCCTTTAAAACTTCGTACGGTGATAATTCCTTGCCGAAATCGATTCGTCTTGAAAGCGGTATGGTGTTTCCAATTGTATCCAGAATACAAAAAGAAAGTCCATTCAAGCTAACCTGAATGGACAATCTGTAATAATCTTGAACTGAATCTTCCGGACCCTTATTGATCTTCTTTTTTGTCATAAATCGGAGGCCAGTTTCCGTTTGTACTTACATCTGTCAGGGATCCCACTTTGATTTCCGATCCGTTTACCTCTTCTACACTTATCTGGGCATTCTCCCGATCCCTCAAATCCTGAGGCTGATCATAAAGAACAACATCCTTACTAACCTTTGCTTCAAATACCGGAGCAGAATATCCACCTTTCTGAATAACATCTGATTTTATAGCGAATTGTTCACCGCCCTGTGCATTGGGTACGTTCATCATGGTTTTGTAGCGGTCACTATCCCGAAACAGGGAATCTTTGATTGCAACAAACCCTAGTGTATCTATTATGGTTATTTCCTTTAGCAAATCAATGCCGTATACTTTATCAAACTCCATATAAGAAGAGTCACGCCGCTGGGTTATAGTATACTGACCTGTATCTACAAAGGCTATTAAGCTTTTGAAATCATTAGCATAACGTCCGTTGACTGTTCTGTATGCCACCTGGGAGTCACGGATATCCTTGAGCGTGGAAATTACCTTGGCAAATCGCTCTTCCTTAACTTTTTGAAATTCAATTGGACCTGTCACAGATCGGTAAATAAGATATCCCAGGCCAATACAAACTATCCAAAGTATAATTTGAAGAATGGTTTTCATATTTTTTGAAGGTATTAATTAGATTTAGCGGTTCCCACAAATCTAAAATATTTTTTATGAACTGCCTAATTATTTATAGTGGGATTTCAGCCGTAAATGAACGGGATTACCTCCCCTGAATTTCTTATTCCGGAGAATCAATATGATGTGAGGATCTGTGGCATTTTACATACTTCCTTTCTGAACTTAAAAAAGCATATGAAATATAAATAACTACAGGTATTGACTGGATTATCTGTCTATATTTGCTCTGCTATGCGCGATCTTTCTCCCAAAGCATTTTACGAGTTACTTTTTAAGGGTTTTCCACATGAACCCACGGCAAAACAATCCCTTGCCCTGGAAAAACTGGCCCACTATATCCTTGATCCCCAAAGTAACACCTTATTCCTGTTAAAAGGTTTTGCCGGAACCGGAAAGACGACCATCATAGCCGATGTGGTAAAGAATCTCTGGCATACGAAACTCAAGACGGTATTACTGGCGCCCACGGGCCGGGCCGCAAAGGTCATGAGTCAGTATGCGAATACGCGTGCCTATACGATTCATCGTAAGATCTATTATTCAAGGAAAGACAAGGGTGGTGCGATCCGCTTTGTGCTGGCACCAAACAAACACCGGAATACTATTTTTATCGTAGACGAGGCCTCCATGATCCCCGATACCCCTGCCGATGCCAAACTCTTCGAAAACGGCGCTTTGCTGGATGATCTTATCCAATTTGTATATGGCGGGCATAAATGCAAACTCATACTTATTGGAGATACTGCACAGCTCCCTCCTGTACGCCTCATACTCAGTCCTGCACTGGATGCAAATAAATTAAGTCTAAATTATCATAAAGAGGTATACGGTCTGGAACTGGATGAAGTGGTAAGACAAAGCAAGGCGTCCGGAATACTCTGGAATGCTACCCTGGTGAGGGAGCAAATCGAAACGGGCAATTACGATGCGTTCCGGTTTAACCTGGAGAGTTACAGCGATATAGTGCACTTGACCGATGGATACGAAATTCAGGAAGCCATAGATGGAGCGTATAGCCAGCTGGGCAAGGAGGAAACAGTGTTTATCGTAAGGTCTAATAAAAGGGCCAATTTGTATAATGAGAACATCAGAAAACGAATCCTTTTTCTGGAAAGTGAACTTGCTGCCGGTGATTACCTCATGGTGGTAAAGAATAACTATTTCTGGCTAAAGCCTAACTCAGATGCCGGTTTTATTGCCAATGGAGACATCATAGAAATCCTGGAGATATTTGCTATCAAGGAATTATACGGTTTCCGGTTTGCAGAAGTACGGGTTAAAATGGTGGATTATCAGAATCAGCCACCTTTTGAAACGGTATTATTGTTGGATACCATCAAGGCTGAAACACCCTCCTTATCCTATGAAGATGGGAACCAGCTATACCAGGAAGTTCAGAAAGATTACGCCCATGAGAAATCGTCTTATAAACGATTCCTTGGCGTTAAGAATAACAGATATTTCAATGCCTTACAGGTAAAATTTTCATATGCCATCACCTGCCATAAATCTCAGGGAGGGCAATGGGATACCGTTTTTGTGGAACAGCCTTATTTGCCAGATGGTAAGGATAAGGAATTCCTTCGGTGGTTGTATACGGCCATAACAAGGGCTAAGAGGAAGTTATATCTGATAGGCTTTAAACCCGATTTTTTTGTTGATTAGGAAAGGTTTAATTTAGTAGCAAAGCGCAGGGAAATGACCTCAGAAACCATTATCAGTATATTTTTAGGTGTAGGCCTGGCGGCCTCTGTAGGTTTTAGGGTATTCCTGCCCTTATTTGCCCTGAGCCTTGCCTCCTATAATGGTATCTGGGACCTGAACGATAGCTGGGAATGGATGGGGAGTCTGGCAGCTGTAATTACCTTTGGTGTGGCTATGGTAGTTGAAGTTTTCGCTTACTATATCCCCTGGGTGGATAACCTGCTGGACAGCCTTGCGATTCCGCTGGCCGCCATAGCAGGTACCGCAGTAATGGTATCCACCATGGCCGATTTGGATCCCCTGGTAACCTGGACCCTGGCAATAATTGCCGGAGGGGGTACAGCCTCTGCCATAAAAGGCGCCTCTGCGACCAGCAGGATGGCCTCTACCGCCACTACCGGCGGACTCGCAAATCCGATTGTCTCCACCATAGAAACAGGAACGGCTACAGTGGTATCCCTGGCATCCCTATTTGTACCCGTTATTGCCGCGGTCCTTGTGATCGTAATCCTGATTTTCATTTTTATTATTTATCGCAAACTGAGGCCACGAATTAAGACCTAAAAGATCCCCCGAAGATGAAAATTATTGCAATGATACCTGCCCGTTATGCGGCATCTCGATTTCCAGGTAAGCTTATGCACGACCTGGCGGGGAAACCTGTAATTGTACGTACCTTCCAGGCGGCAGTGGCCACCAGGCTCTTTGATGAGGTGTATGTGGTAACAGACAGCACAAAAATTTATGAAACCATAGTCAGTGAAGGGGGACAGGCCATAATGAGTCAGGAAGAACACGAAACAGGGAGTGACCGAATTGCCGAGGCCGTTGCTGATATAGAAGTAGACATCATCGTAAATGTGCAGGGGGATGAACCGTTTACAGAACGGGAGAGCCTGGAAGGCGTTCTGAATGTTTTTAAGGACGATCCCGAAGAAGAGATCGATCTAGCCTCTTTAATGACCCGGATTACCGATAAAACAGAAATAAATAACCCCAATACCGTCAAGGTTATAGTGGATCGCCGTAATTTTGCCCTTTATTTTTCACGTTCTCCGATTCCCTATCATCGGGATGAATCCCGGGAGATTACTTATTTCAAACATAAGGGAATTTACGCCTTCAGAAAACGTGCCCTACTCGATTTTAGGCGGCTGCCCATGCTGGATTTAGAAGCAGCAGAAAAGATAGAAGCCATTCGCTATCTGGAATACGGGAAAAAGATTAAAATGGTAGAGACTCAGGTAACAGGGATTGAAATCGATACTCCGGAAGATCTGGAAAGAGCAAAGGCCATATGGAGTTAGATTTAAGCCATATAAAGGTAATTGGTTTTGATGCCGATGATACCCTTTGGGTAAATGAGACCTATTTTCGGGAAACCGAGGAGAAGTTTGCTGACTTGCTGGAACAATATGAAACCAAGAATAAGGTGGACCAGGAATTGTTCCGCAAGGAAATGGAGAATTTGGAATTGTATGGCTATGGGATCAAAAGCTTTATGTTGTCCATGATAGAATCAGCCCTGGAGCTCTCAAACAACAATGTTGGACAGGATACTATCCACGATATTATTGATATGGGTAAAAGAATGATTTCCAAACCTGTGGAACTGCTGGAAGGAGTAGAAGAAGTATTACAGGCTCTGGAATCGAAATATCGGCTGATCGTTCTTACAAAAGGAGACCTTTTGGATCAGGAGCGCAAGCTGGAAAAATCAGGATTATCCCGCTATTTTCACCATGTGGAAGTCCTAAGCGATAAAAAAGAAGTCAATTATCAGCACCTTTTGGATCATTTAGAGGTAGATGTTAGGGAATTCCTTATGGTGGGAAACTCCCTGAAATCGGACATTCTCCCGATTCTGAATATTGGAGCTCAGGCTATTCATGTACCGTTTCACACAACCTGGGCCCATGAAGTTGTTCCTCCTGAGGAACATGGAAATGATCACATTACATTGAATTCTTTAAAAGATTTAATGAAGTATCTTTAAACTGCTATGAACGAGAAAAAAGAACTAGAAGCGCAAACGCAAACAGCAAGATCCCGGGTATTTAAAAATTTCCCCATGGTACCCAGGGTTGTCTTTGGACAGGGTAGCTTCAACCAGCTTGGAAACATACTGATGCCTAAACGGAAAAATGCAGATGCTCCAATGATTTTCCTGGTTGACGACGTATTTGAGGGCACTAATTTCGTTACCAGGCTTCCACTAATTTTCCAGGATCAGGTTATTTTTATTTCTGCTGATGAAGAGCCAAAAACCGAACAGGTAGATGCTTTGGTAAGTCAATTACAGACAGAATTTTCAGAGCCCCCTTCCGGAATTATCGGTATTGGGGGAGGAACCCTGCTGGATTTGGCAAAGGCGGTATCCATTATGCTGAATAACAAGGGTAGTGCTGCCAATTATCAGGGCTGGGACCTGGTACAGCGAGCGGCCTCTTATCATGTCGGTATACCGACCATTAGCGGTACGGGAGCGGAAGTCTCCCGAACTACCGTACTTTCTGGCCCGGAGAGAAAGTTGGGTATCAACTCGGATTACAGCACCTTTGACCAGGTGTTGCTGGATCCGGACCTTACTGTTGGCGTGCCTAAAGACCAATGGTTCTACACAGGGATGGACTGCTATATCCATTGCATCGAGTCTTTAAGCGGGACCTTTCTCAACGCATTCAGCCAGAGTTATGGTGAGATTGCCTTACAGCTTTGCCAGGAAGTATTCTTAGGAGATTTGACTCCGGAAGAATCCCGAAATAAATTAATGATGGCCTCCTGGCACGGAGGTATGAGCATAGCCTATTCTCAGGTTGGTGTGGCCCACGCCATGAGCTACGGCCTTTCCTTTGTTCTCGGCGTGAAACACGGAATAGGAAACTGCCTGGTGTTCCAGCATCTGGAAGACTTTTATCCGAAAGGTGTTGCCGAGTTCCACAGAATGAAGCAAAAAAACGGGATCACCCTTCCCACAGACATCTGCGCAGCACTTGATGATTACGAAATGGCGCGGATGATCGATATTTCCCTTGGGATGACTCCCTTATGGGAAAATGCACTGGGCCGAGATTGGAAAAAACGCATCAGCAGGGAGCAGCTGGAAAACATATACCGGAAAATTTAAAGCCTATTCGGGTCTGTTGGTTTCAGCTTCAAGCGATTCATACAGCGGGCTATAACTGCTGCATACCTCATGCGAAAATTAGCGTCATTTATTTATTTTAAGATACTGAGGTGGAAACTCTTTGGTGATTTTCCAGACATTCCCAAATGTGTAATTATTGTTGCTCCACATACCAGTTGGGTAGATTTTATAATAGGGTTACTGGTCCGAAAAATAGTAGGCTTTAGGATAAACTTTATTGGAAAAAAAAGTCTGTTTGCACCACCTTTTGGCTGGATATTTCGAACACTTGGAGGCACCCCAGTAGATCGGCAGAAGAATGAAGACACCGTAGCCTCGGTTGCCCGGATTTTTCAGCAAAGAGATGAATTTCGCCTGGCCCTGTCTCCGGAAGGTACCAGGAAAAAAGTGAGCAAATGGCGTACGGGGTTCTATTATATCGCCAAGTCATCAAAGGTTCCGATCGTCATGGTGGCCTTTGACTTTGGGAAAAAAGAGGTAAAAATTTCAGAGCCGGTTTATACGACGGCCAACAAACAAGCCGATTTCGAAGGGTACTATAAATTTTATGAAGGCGTGAAGGGAAAAATTCCGGAATATGGAGTTTAATGAAATAACCCCAATACCTGGGTAGTTCTCAGGTATTGGAGTCTGTGTCCCGTACTTGTTCTGAATAGGGGTATCAATGGGGAATTACAAATTATGCTCTGACAAACGTAAGGTCTACAGAGGCACATTCTTCATTGCCATCTTCATCAAAGTCAAATTCAGCCGTTTCTGGCCCGCCGTTTAAGCTAAAGGTATTGCCAGATAAGGTATCTCCGAAATACGTAGGATCATTCGGTGGATCGTCATCAAATTGGATTGCATAGAATGTACCATCTTCGAAGTACATTCTTCCGCCGAAAACTTCATTTCCATCTGGATAACTTATGGTCAATGTAAATCTTCCACTTGTTTGAATAACAATTGAGGCAGAACCACCTTCCGCAATGAGATCAATGAAACCAGGTCCGTTACATTCAGCGAATGTTAAGGCTGTGGCATTCCATGTACCGGCCAGATCGCTGATACAATAACTTGGACCACAGTCCAATTGTGGATCATCTCCATTTCCATTGTCCGAACAGGAGTAAAGTAAAAATGCAAATGCAATCAGGGGAGCAATGAGGATTTTGGTGAAATTTTTCATGGTGTCACAATTTAAGGTTAGACGTCGGAGCCTGGAGGAAAGCAGCCCCATAAACAATAGAATAAAGGTAATAGGCAGGGTAGGAGTGTGAAATGATCTAAATCATTCCAATTGGAATTCCGAAAGTTCTGGACTATTCCTTCATGCTGTGGAAGACGTTCTGCACATCGTCGTCTTCCTCGATCTTTTCGAGAAGTTTTTCCACATCCTCAACCTGCTCTGGTGAGAGTTCCTTGGTTACCTGGGGGATGCGGTCAAATCCGGAGGAAAGGATATCGATACCCCGTGATTCCAGTTCCTTCTGAATGGCTCCAAAACTCTCAAAAGGGGCATATATGTGGATTCCATCTTCGTCGGTGAACACTTCTTCAGCACCAAAATCAATCATATCGAGTTCCAGTTCCTCAGGATCCAGCCCTTCACCAGTAATGCGGAAGGTACAGGTATGGTCAAACATGAATTCCACGGAGCCTGAAGTCCCCAGGCTGCCGTTGTACTTGTTGAAATAACTTCGGATGTTAGCCACCGTACGGGTGTTGTTATCTGTGGCAGTTTCTATAAGTATGGCAATGCCGTGCGGCCCGTACCCTTCGAACAACACTTCCCTGTAGTCTCCCTGGGATTTATCACTGGCCCGTTTTATAGCCCGCTCAATATTGTCCTTGGGCATATTGACGGACTTTGCATTCTGAATAACGGCACGCAGGCGGGAGTTGGAATCTGGATCCGGCCCTCCTTCTTTTACGGCCATCACAATATCCTTTCCTATCCTTGTAAAGGCCTTGGACATGGCTGCCCAGCGCTTCATTTTTCTGGCCTTTCTGAATTCAAATGCTCTTCCCATGGTTCATTTTTGGCAAAACCAAAGTTAGCATTTTTTACCTCCTTTACAAGGCTGTTCGGGTGCTTACAGATCAGCCAGACACGATCTTCTGAATCTTATGTGCCAAACTGAAATCTTTGTCGGTAATACCCTGTACATCATGGGTATTCAGTGCAATGTGGAGTTGGTTATACACATTTTTCCAGTCCGGGTGGTGGTTCAGGGCTTCGCATTCAAAGGCGATTCTGGTCATTACCGAAAAGGCTTCTTTAAAATCTTTAAACTTCAGATGGGTTTCAATGGCAGTTCCGTTGTAAGTCCAATCCGGAAGTTCTGCAATTCGTTCCTGGATAGCGGATGTGGATAGTTTTTCCATTTTTTCTTTTAAAGTATGAATTTATACAGAAATAAAAGATTGACCGACTCAAATAACCAAATGCTGGTCGATGATCTCCTGGTAGGTTACCCTGAGATTTTTAGGAAGCAGATTGTTTTTCGGGAGTACAGCCAGGTAACGTTCTTCGTTAGTGGTATATACCCGTTTATAGATGGGGTTAAAAGTACCGATGCGTTCAACCACTTCCTTAATAAAATCTTCATGATGGACCAGGTCCTCGCTCCCCAAATGAAAAACACCTCTTTTATTGCGATTTAACAGATAGTGGATTTGTTGTGTAAGGCGATCGTCACTGGTAACATTTACGATCAGATTGGGAAATACTTCAATGGGTTCATTTTTCCATATATAACTTTTCATTTCCCTGATCCTGGGAGACGTATTGCCAAAAACCATCGGCACCCGTAAAATGGCCATTTTAGATTTGGGTAACCGGAGAAGCATATTTTCAATCTTAATTTTCAGTCGACCGTAAACACTTTCGGAAAGTGTTTTGTCGTATTCATAAGAGGGAAACTTGCTATATGCATCAAAAACGTTTGCCGAAGAAAGGAAAAACAGGGCACAGTCGTTGCGGATCAGGTATTCCATCATATGCCGATGGGCCTGTATCTGAGCAGCAAAACTGCCGCGCACAGCAGAAATAACGACATTGGGTTTTACCTTTTCGAGCAGGCGAACAATATCATCCTCCTGCATGTCGTATTTTAAAAACTGCTGATTATCCTCAAAGCTTCTTCGGGCCGAGCAATAAGTCCCGTATGTATTGTAGTAATTACAAAGTTCTTTATAGATAGCGTTTCCTAAAAACCCGCTTCCTCCCAGAATTAAGACTTTCTTACTGCTCTTTTCTTTCTTTCCCCCGTCTTCTGCCATTATCCCTCTCTATTTTTTGTAAAACGGAAGTTTTACAATCCGCGCAGGGACCGCCTTTTTCCTGATTTGTATAAACACCTGTGTCCCCACACCGGATAAGGATTTGGGAACATAACCCATTCCAATTCCGATCCCAAGGGAAGGGGACATGGTCCCTGAAGTCACCTGTCCAACTACCTGTTCGTTCTCATCCATAATATCATAGCCCTGTCGGGGGATGCCACGCTCTTCCATCTCAAAGGCAATCAGTTTTCTTTTGGGTCCTTCTTCCTTTTCTTTGGCCAGTGCTTCATGATTCACAAACTCCTTGGTGAACTTTGTAATCCAGCCCAACCCGGCTTCGATTGGGGAGGTAGTTTCATCAATATCATTCCCATAAAGACAATAGCCCATTTCCAGACGCAAAGTATCCCTGGCGGCCAGTCCAATCGGCTTGATGCCATAAGATTCACCAGCTTCCAGTACCCCCTTCCAGACCTGTTCTACTTCTTCATTCTTACAATAGATCTCAAATCCTCCGGAACCCGTATACCCGGTTGCGGAAATAATTACATGTTCAATTCCTGCAAAATCACCAACTACGAAATTATAGAAACTAATAGCCGAAAGGTCTACTGAACTAAGGGACTGCATCGCTTCTACAGCCTTGGGCCCCTGTATGGCCAATAAAGAATACGCATCGGACATATTTCGCATTTGGGCCCCGATGTCTGCGTTGTATTTGGAAATGTGTTCCCAGTCCTTATCGATATTGGAGGCATTGACTACAAGTAAATAGACTTCGTCCTTGACCCTGTATATGATCAGGTCATCTACAATACCCCCTGTTTCATTTGGCATACAGCTATATTGCGCTTTCCCTATGGTGAGTTTGGAGGCATCGTTGGAGGAAACCTTTTGAATCAGAGCCAGTGCTTTAGGTCCCTCAATCAGGAATTCACCCATATGTGAGACATCAAAAACACCTACCTTATCTCTCACTGTTTGATGTTCAATATTTACCCCCTCATAAGATACCGGCATCTCGTATCCGGCAAAAGGAACCATTTTGGCTCCAAGGGATCTGTGAACTTCTGACAATGCTATTTTTTTCATTCTTCCATTGCATTTAAGATGGCCCAAATTTACCGAAAATAACACAGAAGCCGGCCGGTAGGGCCAGGCTGTTTTTAAAAAGAAATGTTAATTATGAACCAGTAAGATTAGCTGTGCAAAAGAAATTCTTTCAGGTCCTGATAGTCGGTAATTGGGAGTGATACCTTTTTACGTTCCATCACCTTTTGGATTTGCGGAGGAATAGCCAGGTCAAGGGCTAAGGTTTCTTTGACAACCTTGAGGAATTTGATAGGATGAGCAGTTTCCAGAAAGATCCCCAGGACATTTTTGTGGGTTTCCCGATACCTTTTCAATCCCAGATAACCCACTGCACCATGGGGGTCTGCCACATAATTATACTTAGTATACAACTCTTTCATAGCTGCCCGGGTTTCCAGGTCGTTGTAGGAATAACTGGATAAATGCTTTTGCAGTTCTGTGAATTGGTCGTTGTACAATTGTCTGATCCGAATAAAATTACTGGGGTCGCCTACATCCATGGCATTGGATATCGTAGCCACAGATGGCTTGGGGGCATACACCCGGTTTTCCATAAATTGTGGGACCGTATCGTTTACGTTAGTGGAAGCGATAAAATGCTTGCAGGGCATTCCCAGTTTTTGGGCCATCATGCCCGCACATATATTGCCGAAATTACCGCTGGGTACTGAAAATACAACCTCCCGGTCATCTACTTTAATTTCCTTATATGCAAATAAATAGTAGAACATCTGGGGTAACCAGCGTGCCACATTAATGGAATTGGCTGAGGTGAGTCTTCTGTTCGATAATAGGGCTTCGTCCAAAAAGGCGGTTTTAACCATACGCTGACAATCGTCGAAGGTCCCCGCTACTTCCAGTGCTGTTATGTTATTACCCAATGTGGTAAGCTGCCTTTCCTGAATATCACTAACTTTCCCCGAGGGATACAGGATTACCACCCTGACCCCTTTAACGCCCAGGAAGCCATTGGCTACAGCTCCTCCGGTGTCTCCTGAAGTGGCGACAAGAATGGTTACCTCCCTGTCGTCATCCCGATTGAAATATTCCAGGCACCTTGCCATAAATCTGGCTCCGACATCCTTGAAGGCCATGGTAGGACCATGGAATAATTCCAATACCCGTATATGTTCATCCAATTCAATCAGCGGAAAATCAAAGTCAAGCACCGCCTCCAGTATATTTTCCAGTTCGGAATCCGGGATCTCGCCGGCTACAAACTGTGCAATGGCCTGAAATGCGATTTCCTGATTGCTTAATTCAGAGATCCCATTAAAAAAGTGCTGCGGAAGCGGAGTAGTCTTTGCCGGAAAGTACAAACCCTTGTCTGGAGCTATCCCCCGGATAACCGCTTCTTTGAAGGTAACTTTTGGAGCCTGTTGATTTAAGCTGAAATATTTCATTGGCTTATTCCCTGGGTTTTGTTTTCCCTACCAGGTTTCTAATATTTTGATTCCTTGGGTATTGATCTTGGATACGTGGATTTCAAATGGAACCCCAATGGCTGAATAGGCCTTTTGAAACGCATCAGCCACCTGTTTGGCCTGTTGCATCCCTTTACTCAGGGCAAAAACGGAAGGTCCGGATCCGGAAATTCCGACACCAAGTGCCCCGGATTTTTGAGAAGCCCTCTTCAAATCTTCATATCCCGGGATGAGGATGGAACGAATGGGTTCCACAATATGGTCTTCCAGAGAGCGCCCGATGAGGTCGTAATCCTCAGTATACAGACCCGCAACAAGTCCGCCTACGTTTCCCCACTGCCTGATACCGTCTTTCAGTGAAATGGCTGTTTTCAGGATCTTTCGGGAATCGGCTGTTTTTACTTCGATCAGGGGATGTAATATGGTGGCGTGAAGCTCTTCCGGGGTATTCAATTTTATGATATCAAGAGGTTCGTAACTCCGTACCAAGGTAAATCCACCGAGGAGCGCAGGAGCCACATTGTCGGCATGTGCTACTCCACTTGCTAATTTTTCACCTGCCATGGCAAAAGGAACAAGTTCGTGTTGAGAATAGGGTTCATCCAGCAGGATATTGATTCCGGATACGGCGCCCGCTGCACTCGCTGCACTGCTGCCGATGCCACTGCCAGGCTTTATTCTCTTGGCAATCTCAATGTCAAATCCTAAGGGATGGTCAAATGAATTAAGCAGGGCCATTGCAGCCACACCAGCCACATTCTTGTCGGCTTCAAGGGGTAATTCCTGCCCCGTAATTTTGGTTATCCGAATCCCGGGAACAGCAGATTTCCTGATAACCATTTCATCACCCACGGCATCCAGGGCCAGACCAAGCACATCAAATCCACAGGAGATATTTGCAATAGTAGCCGGACAAAATACTTTAACTGCATCCATTGCCTAAAAGTTACCTATTCTGATAATATCTGCAAAAAGGCCAGATGCTGTGACATCCGCTCCGGCACCAGCTCCCTTTATGATCAATGGCTGCTCAGGATAACGTTCCGTAAAGAAAAGTACAATGTTGTCACTCCCTTCCAAATTATAAAAGTCATGTCCTTCAGGAATCTCCTGTAAGCCAACCCGAGCTTTCCCATCCTCAAATTTGGCCACATATTTTAATTTGCACTGATTCTCCTTTGCTATCAGATATCGCTTTTGGAAAGCTTGCTCATGTTTTTTCAGGGATGCAAAAAAATCCTGGTTATTACTGGTTTCCAGACTTTCCTTTGGCAAAAAGGAGTCGTTTTCAATCTGATCCAGATCTACTTTGAAACCACTTTCTCTTGCCAGGATCAGGATCTTGCGCATTACATCAATGCCGCTCAGGTCAATCTTTGGGTCAGGTTCCGTATACCCCTGTTCCTGGGCCTGCTTTACAATGTCGTGGAATGTATGCTGATCATTAAAATTATTAAATACAAAGTTCAGACTTCCGGAAAGTACAGCCTGAATCCTATGTACCCGGTCACCAGATGCGATCAGGTGTTTGAGGGTGTCAATGATTGGTAGTCCGGCACCGACATTGGTCTCAAAAAGAAAAGGCGCATTGTATTCCCTGGAAAGGGCTTTCAGTTCCTGATAGTTATCATAGGCGGAGGAACAGGCAATCTTATTACAGGTCACTACCGAAATACTTTCCTTAAGCAATTGGGCATAGGTGTCAGATATGGTTTCACTGGCAGTATTGTCGACAAAAATACTATTGCGGTAATTTAGCTTTTGCAGCGTATCCAAAAACAACTGCAGGTTTGCCGGTTCCCCCTGGTCAAGTGCTTCTCGCCAGCCATCTAGTCCGATTCCTTTTTCGTCAAACATCATGGTACGGGAATTAGACATACCGATTACCCTGAGGTTCAGTTTTAGATTTTTCTTCAGGTAGCTTTGCTGCTGTGCAATTTGGTCAAGTAGTTTGCCGCCTACATTGCCGGTACCCATCATGAATAGGTTGATTTGCCTGATGTTTTCCTCAAAAAATTCTTCATGCAGGGTATTCAGTGCCTTTTTTACATCTTCCTGAGCAATGACGGCCGAAATATTTCTTTCAGAAGCCCCCTGGGCAATCGCCCTGATATTGACGTTATTTTTCCCAAGCGCACTGAACATTTTTCCGCTCAGTCCCTGGTGACTTTTCATTTGATCCCCAACCAGAGCAATAATGGCCAGGTCTTTTTCAACAATTACCGGTTTAATTTTACCAAGGGACATCTCATAGGCAAAGGCCTCATTAGCAGCCTGTTCTGCTTTTTCAGCTTCCTCAACTGAAATTCCCACACAAATGGAATGCTCAGAGGACGCCTGGGTAATTAAAACCACACTGATTTCAGACAGCGAAAGCACTTCAAACAGTCGTTTGGAAATCCCGGGAATTCCGATCATTCCAGGCCCTTCAAGGGATAAAAGCGCGATGTCCTGTATATTGCTGATACCACGAACTGTCCTTCCCTGCCGAACCTCGCCTTTGGAAATAAGGGTGCCGGGTGCCTCGGAATTAAAGGTGTTTTTGATCCGAATCGGAATACCCTTCGCAAGCACAGGTTGAATGGTAGGGGGATACAGGACCTTTGCCCCAAAATGAGATAATTCCATAGCCTCCTGATAGGAGATCTCCTCAAT
>CAJHYA010000054.1_pt1 | contig 38424 bp, 33 predicted proteins | sample 9198611 | NCBI WGS metagenome assembly CAJHYA01 (sample SAMEA7708353, study PRJEB35096) | sediment metagenome | biome: marine neritic benthic zone biome [ENVO:01000025]; feature: sediment [ENVO:00002007]; material: shallow marine sediment [ENVO:03000034] sea grass bed [ENVO_01000059] ... | reverse complement strand
TTGATAGGCTTGAGGGCAGCAGGGGCAACATAGGTAAATCCGGTGCTGTATTTGCTGCTCAGCGTTTTGTCTCCCAGTTTTTCCGGCTTACTGGGATCGGTCCCAAGATATTGTGCCGTCCATGCTGAAGGAACCCTTTCGTAAGTAGCCCATTGGGCTGTATTTTCATCTTCATCCAGTACATACAGCAAGCTGTTGGGTTTGGGATTTTGGGCATCGAATCCTTTTGTAAGATGCGCATCGACCAGAAAGCCTATAAAAAGAAGGATAAGAATGGCAGCCAACCCCTTTTTGATCTTATAAAATCCAAACAATGGAAGCAGCAGGAAGAAAATCAATGAAGTGAGCATCGTTGTGGCGATCATCATCTTTAACCCAAGTCCTATGGGAAACATTTTTACAAAAGGAGCGAATATGACTATGGCAGGAAGCCCGATAAACAGAAGTAAAAATGCGTTGGGTGTTTTCTGATGACTAACTATGAGCAAGCCAACCAACAAAGCATATACCGGCACAATAAAAAAGCTTGCCCCCGGAAGGTATTTCGCCAGGACACCACAAAGTATCAACCAGAGCAGGGCTGGAGCTACCAACAAGTTCGCAACACCAACTTTCTTAAATCTTTGATAGATAAGGAAGCCAATGCCCAGAGAGAAGTATACAAAGGCCGTAATGTAAGCGTGACCATTGTAGGTAAATCCATGCAGGATATCCTGGTATTCCGGATATAGTGAGGTTAACATTGGCCAGCTGTAAAAGCCTGCTAAACCATTTATAAGGAGCACTAAAAGCATAGGGACAAACCCCAGGGCTATCTGTTTTCCGGATAACTTCTTTTTTCTCAAACCACTGTAAATGATCCCAATGAATCCAATTAATGCCAGGATATACATCGGCCAGATCCATTCAAAAGGGTAAGAAACCAGTCCGAAATACGGTACATTGAAGTAGTTTAAGTCGTTCAGACTCTTTAAATCTCCCAGATCGGTCTCGCTGAAGTGAAGGAGCAAGGGCATCAGATAACTCCCCTGGTGTGCCAGGCTTTCCCGATCCAGCCGTTCGTAACTGTCGAGCACGGTATGGTAGTCGTAGTGATCATCAATAAAGGCAAAATTAAATCCCTCGATATCCTGGTCTTCGCGAAAAACCGTTAAGTCCGTGTCATTAGGAAGCATTTTATAAATACTGTAGGCCAGCGAATTCGCTACCGGATATTTAGGTCCGGCCTTAGTAAATTCCTCAATAAGCCTTGCATTGCCCCGGTTGGTTTCAATTAGCATGTAACTGGATCCACCACTACCGCGGGCTTCGAAATTAAGTACCAGACCTACGTCTTGTGCCCAGGGATGATTGTTAGCAAAGAGATCTGCCCCGTTCAATCCTAATTCTTCCGCATCCGTGATTACGATTATGATATCGTTAAGGGGCTGGACACCCCGGGCCAGAAAGGCCCGAACACTTTCCAAAATTGTGGCTACCCCACTTCCAGCATCACTCGCTCCAAGGGAAGAATGGGGATTGCTGTCGTAGTGAGACAATAACAACAGGGCCTTTCCTGATTTTTTACCCTTAATTCGTGCCAGAATGTTTTCTGCCCTGCACAAATTTCCCCAATCACCTGCCGTATATCCTTGCTGTATGCTCGTTTTAAGACCTAGCTTTTGCAGTTCCCGTATTAAATAATCCCGTACCTCACTATGGGCAGGAAAGCCAACGGCATGTGGGGCCTCGGCCATTATTTTTACATGTTCCAGGGCACGTTCGGTTGAGAAGCCGGTTTCTTCCAATTCCGCATCCGGAGAATAGGAAGGCAAAGCCGAGCGAAAAGTGAGGATAACTGCTGCAATTACAAGGAGTAGCGTAATAAGTGCGGTGCTGTTCTTCATGTTGTAGGATTGGCAGCTAAAAGTAAAGAATTCTGCTAATTTTTTACCGTTTGGCGACTTATTTTAAAATGTTCGCATAAAAAATGTATATTTAAATAACACCGAACCAAAATATTAATGTCATGGCAATAAAAAGTTTTCAGGGAAAAAGGGCCAAGCCCGGGTCCAGAAAAGAGTATGAGGCGCCGATTTTAGTGGAAGACTACATGACCAGGAAATTGATCACTTTCAGTCCGGATCAGTCGATTCTGCAGGTTATGGAGGCATTTGCCAAGCATAAAATCTCAGGGGCTCCGGTATTGGACGATAATGGTTTTCTGGTTGGTATCGTTTCAGAGGCGGACTGTATGAAACAGATCTCGGAAAGCCGGTATTTCAATCAACCTATACTCGATAAGAGTGTTGAACGATTCATGTCCAAGGAGGTGGAAACCATAGATCACGACATGAGTATTTTTGATGCTGCCGGGATATTTGATAAGCACAATCGCCGGCGTCTGCCGGTAATGAAAGATGGCTTGCTCGTGGGACAAATAAGTCGTAAAGACGTGGTTATTGCTGCTTTAAAGTTAAGCGGACAGAACTGGAAATAGCCTACTCCCTTTTTACGATCATATAGAAATCATTGTCCAGCGGCAAATAACCCAGGTCATAAACAAAATAATAGACACTGCCTTTCTTGGTGGTGTATAGATTGGTGAAATAATCGAAATCAAAACCCTTATCCATAAGTTTGTTCCTTGTGGTCCGTGTTTTTCCTTCTTTTAAGGGAAAACTGTCCAGGATGCGGTAATTCTTCCTAAGCCGGTTGTTAATGTTCCTGATGAGGTTTTTACTGTCCTTATTGCGTTGGTTATGATACGCATTGCGACAATAATCTGAGCAGAACTTTTTATCGGCTCTGCCGCGGATAGGTTCTCCACATTCCAAACATTTCCTCGCTTCGTTCATAGGTCTTTATTGCTGCTAAAATAGTGACCAGTACCAGTATAACCATTTTTCCGGGTGTTCGGAATAACACCCGGTTTTTTATTTACGCAACCATCTTTACTTCTCTTCCATAATTATGGCAGGAAGACCCAAATCAGCAAACATTTGATTATAAGCCGACATTTCTTCATTGATGATCTTGTCACGATCCTTTTGGAATCCTGACCATTCTGATAACAAATCTGAAAGGCGTTCTTTAGCACCATCGGTAAGCTGCGGTTCTGCGGTGTCCACAAACCCTTTCAGGTGCATAAGCTGGGCATTGAGCTGATTGTTAAAATTAATCACATCCTGAAAGGTCTTTTGCTTGGGTTGGATTAAATTTTCTTCCCAGGTACTGATCTGTTCGGCTATGGTCTTGCCTTTCTCGAGCAATTCTTTAGCCTTTTCGTTCTTCTCCAGGATTCCGGCATAGTGTTTAAGCTGTTTTTTGGCTGAACGCATTTGGTTGACCGATTCGTGAATTTCTCTGATGTTGTTTTCAATACGCACCAGAAAATCCTGTTGTTCCTGGAATTGAGCTGCCGTAGCCTCTATTTTCGGATTTGGTAAAATAGTCACGGTGGTCTCTGAACTTTGTCCATTCAGGTTGAGGCGCAGGGTATATTGCCCTGGACCTACCCGTGCTCCTCTGTAATTGCCGTAAACAAATACCTTTTCCACGGCAGGGAGGGTTTCGCGGCCAAAATCCCAGGTAAATCGATTATATCCTTTTTTAGAAGGCAGAATCTGGGGTTTAGGCGGCCCACCTGGCCATGTTTTAAAGCCTTTGGGCTTTTTGCTGCTGTATTTTCTCAACAGACTTGAACCCTGATATACCTCAAGAGTGAGTTCCAGAGAATCCACTTTTTCAGGGAGATAATAATCCAGGGTTACCCCGGATTTAGGATTTTTTCCCAATCCCGGAACAGGCCTGTCAATACTTCCACCGAAGATCAGGTAGGTGTCTTTTGGTTTAAACAGGCTTATCTCATCCGGTTTTGCCGGATAGTTTTGCAGGGACGACAAATCATCCAGAATCCAAAAGGAGCGTCCGGCCGTAGCAGCCACCATGTCATTTTGCCTGATGGTAAGGTCATTGATCGGAAGTACGGGTAAGTTGAGTTGAAAAACCTGCCAGTGCTGCCCGTCATCAAAGGAAATATAAAGTCCGGTTTCTGTTCCTGCATATAACAGCCCTTTCCGAACCGGGTCTTCACGTACTACACGTACAAAGGTGTGTTCTCCTTCAATGCCATTGGTGATCTGCGTCCAGTTTTGCCCGTAATCCCCGGTTTTAAAGATATAAGGTTTCAGGTCCATGAATTTGTATCGCATTACTACCACATAAGCCGTTGCGGGATCATGTGGGGAAACTTCAATACTGTTGATGATGCTCTCCGGCAGCCCGGGTGGCGTTACATTAACCCAATTTTGCCCACCGTCGCGGGTGAGATGAATAAGGCCATCATCACTCCCGGCCCAGAGGACTCCTTTTTCATGAGGGGATTCAACCAAAGCCATTAGGGTGTTGTAATTTTCACCTCCTGCAGCTTCGTTGGTATAAGGGCCACCACCTGGCCCCTGCTTATTCTTTTCATTTCGGGTTAGGTCCGGGCTTACGATATCCCAGCTGTGACCCCCGTCCTGCGTACGAAACACCACATTTCCTGCATGGTAAATGGTATTCCGGTCATGAGGGGAGCTGATAATAGGAGCATTCCAGTTATACCGGAACTTAAAATCTTCAGGAGCAATGCTGAGTCCCAGTTCGGGGTATTCCTTAATGCTTTTTCCTTCCCGGGAAGCGGCAACCCATTTTTCAATAATTCCCTGGTAACATCCACCAAAAACAACTTCCGGATTATCCGGGTCAAAAGCAAGAAATGCACTTTCACATCCCGCCACTGAATACCAGTCTTTCCAGTCGATTCCGGCATCATTGGTCCTGCTCGCAATGGCTATAGCCGAATTGTCCTGTTGACCCCCGTATACATTGTAGGGAACCAGATTATCTGTAATTACCCGGTAAAATTGGGCTGTAGGTTGATTTTGCTGGCTGCTCCAGCTTCTTCCACCGTTATTTGAAATATTGGCACCACCGTCATTGGAGTTGATCATTTTTGAGTTGTCAAAAGGATGGATCCACAAGTGGTGGTTATCTCCATGTGGCGTGGGCAGGGGAGTAAAGGTTTTCCCTCCATCAATGGATTTGGTCACCGGGGCATTGAGAACGTAAACCACATTTTCATTCTGGGGATCCGCAAAGATCTCCATGTAATACCAGGAACGGGCAATATTGATCCTGTCTTTATTTATCTGGGTCCATTTCTTTCCCGCATCGTCAGAGCGGTATACCCCACCTTTGGACCCTTCTGCCTCAATAACGGCAAATACACGTTCCGGATTCGCCCGGGAAACGGAGATTCCGGCTTTTCCAAACGCTTTGGGCAGGCCTTCCTTCATTTGGGTCCAGGTATCCCCTCCGTCTGTTGATTTATAGAGCCCGGAAGCAGGACCACCTGATTCCATGGTCCAGGGATACCGCCTGTGCTGCCACATAGCTGCATAGAGGATCAGGGGGTTTTTCATATCCATAGATAAGGAAGAGGCACCGGTAGTAGCGTTGACATACAACACCTTTTCCCAGTTCTTCCCCCCGTCAACAGAGCGATAAATTCCACGATCTTCCGAAGGGGCATATTGTGCCCCCTGCGCGGACACGAAAACTAGATTCGGATTTGTAGGATGAATGATCACATCTGAAATATGCCGGGTGTAGTCCAGACCCATATGCGCCCAGGTTTTGCCTGCATCTGTGGATTTGTAAATGCCGTCACCCATAGAGGTCATTACACCGCGTGCAGCATGTTCACCCATACCGGCAAAAACAATATTCGGATTGCTTTCAGATACGGCCAGTGCACCCACAGTTCCGGTTTTCAGGAATCCGTCGGATATATTTTTCCAGGTGATCCCATCGTCTGTGGTTTTCCATATTCCACTTCCGGTTCCCCCCATATAATAGGTCATGGGCTGATTCACCACACCAGTAGAGGCCACGCTTCGGCCCCCTCGAAACGGACCGATATTCCGCCATTTAAGGTCGTGGAAAAGGGAATCGTGAATTGGTAAGGCTGGTCCCTGGTCTGATTTTCTCTTTTTCCGCTGGGCTTCCCCATTTACCGGAATAAGCATTAAGGCAAGGCATATAAGGATTAGTGTTCTCATCTCAGTAGTTTCATAAAATTAGCTCGGCTATGTATAGGTTTTTAGTTTTGACCTCCACTCCTGTTTGGCGATCTGGGGCTTGGCCATTGACGTGGTTCCCCGGTACGCGGGCTTATGGATAGCACCGCCTTTTCGCGCGAAGTCCTTTCGGGATCTTCACTGGCCATATAGGTCAATATGGCGGTGAGCAGGGCATTATTCCGAACATCGTCAAAAATGATCTTGTCATAGGTGTCCAGGTTGGTATGCCAGGTGTAATTCCAGTAGCTCCAACTCAGGGAGCTCAGTGAAAAGGCTGGCACTCCCTTGGCAACAAAGGAAGCATAATCAGAGCCACCCCTTCCCGGGTTACCAGGAAAGGTGGTTTCAATATGTTGGGTTATGGTATCAGGAACAGCGGCTAACCACTTTCCGAGGTATTCATAAGCATGTAAAAATCCCTGACCGGAAATACGTACCACCCTGCCGGTGCCATTGTCCTGGTTAAAAAGGGCCTGCAGTCCTTCAACTACTTCCGGTCTGTCCTCAACAAAGGCCCGGGAGCCATTTAGCCCCTGTTCTTCACTACCCCAGAGTCCTACAATAATGGTACGTTTGGGATTGGGATATACTTTTTTCAGGATGCGTGCGGCTTCCATCATAGTGATGGTCCCTGTTCCGTTATCGGTGGCACCAGTTCCTCCATCCCAGGAATCAAAATGGGCCGAAAGTACGATGTACTCATCCGGGAGCTCTTTGCCCGGTATCGTTGCAATCGTGTTGAACGTGGGAACACGCCCCAACTCTTTGGACTCCGCTACTATCCTGACCTGGGGATCATCCCCGTTTGCTGCCATACGGTAGAGCATTCCGTAATCTTCGAGAGACAGATCGATTACGGGGATATTTTTGGTATTGGCACTGAATATCTTGTTGGCACCGAAAGCGCTTGACCATCTCGATTGTAAAATCCCTGCAGCCCCTGCTTTCTCCAGGGCCTCATTAATATTCCTGGAGGTATAACCTGTATTTCGGATATTTTGCCGCCAGGCATCTGTTTGCTTCTGGCGGTCCTGTTTCATTTTTTCAAATGAAGCTTCTGTAGCGAACTCTTCCCAGTTATAGTTAGGTCGGCCCGTGGGTTGTGGCATAGACACACACACCCATTTGCCTTTAACCTCAGGCAGCCAGTTGGCGAAAGCTGTGGAATCGCTAACATCAGGCAGGGTGACAACCCCAGCCGTAACACCGCCAGGGGGAGTACTGGGACTCCAGGCCAGCTGTCGGCCATGCAGGGATACTACACGTGGAGAAATCAGGTCGATATGGCAAATTCCCCGTTCCCAGCCGCGCCAGGTGCCCCACTCTTCGTTTTTAGCTTTTATACCCCATTCATCAAAGGTCTTAACCGCCCAGTCATGCGCATTTTTCATTTGAGGGGTACCAACGAGCCGTGGGCCAATTACATCCATCAATTCATGGGCCAGAGTTTCTAGATGGGAGTTTTCATAGGCCTCTTTTTCCATTTGTGAAACGACAGATTCTGTGTCTTGGGCTGTAGAATAGGAAAAACTTAAAAATAAGAAGCAGAAGCAAAGGGTATAGAATTGTTTCATTATACAGATTGATTTTTTTTGAAGTGACCTAAGATAAGAATAATTGAGAAGCCCAAAATACAGCAGGGATGATTCTGTAATAATTTACAAACGACTGTAAATAATTACAAACGAAAATAAATAATTCCCTGCCGGCTGCTTGCGTTCAGAGCCCTTATGTTTGCCTTGTCGGTTCTGGAAGCCGATAGTATTAGCTGTTTAATCTTAAATTTTAACTTATTATGAATGCACTTAGAAACAAAGTACAGTTGATTGGACATTTGGGGCAGGACCCGGAAATTATTAATCTCGATAGTGGTAAAATGCTGGCCAAATTCTCGGTAGCGACCAATGAGGTCTACCGGGATGCCAATGGAGATAAGGTAACGGATACCCAATGGCACAATATAGTTGCCTGGGGCAAGACTGCAGAAATTGTGGCCCAATACCTGGCGAAAGGAAACGAGGTGGCTGTTGAAGGCAAGCTTACGCATCGCTCCTATGAATCCAAGGAGGGTGAAAAACGCTATATAACTGAAATCCGTTGTAATGAATTGTTGATGTTGGGCAAGTGAATAAAAAATCCCCGCCAAACGGCGGGGACTTCTGCTTGCACAGCTTATATATAATAAACACTAAGCTACTCGCTTCAATAAATCATGACAGGGGCAACGGTTGCATCTTTTACTTTCTCCTTTACGGTATTTTTTGCAACACTTGTTTTTAACATTCTGACATAAAAGGTTTTTCAGGTGTTTTGGCTTAAGCTCTCTGGTTATAGACTCCAGTTGCTTTTCCTTTTTCTTTACCTTCTTTTTGCCCATTGCTATACCGTTGTGGTATAACAAATTTAACTATTTTAATTTATTCTAAATAAGAATTAGAAAATTTATTCTGCTGAATCGGATGCCGCACTTTGCACAGTGATCATTTGAACATCCCTGTCGAACAGATAGAGTCCACCCTTATCATTCCCAATCAGGTTTATCTTATCCAGGATTGTACGTGCCAGGGCTTCTTCTTCAATCTGTTCTGCTACATACCACTGCAGGAAATTATGGGTGGCGTAGTCCTTCTCCTCAAGAGAAACATGGACTAATTCATTAATACTCTTGGAAACGAATATTTCGTGATCGTATAGATCCTGGAACATTTTCTGAAACGTACCAAAGTCGGTTTCCGGGGCCGTAAGCTCTGTTATATGAGCGTGTCCTCCCCGCTCATTTACATACTTGATAAGTTTGAGCATGTGCATGCGTTCTTCATCGGAATGTTTATACATGAACTGTGCAATTCCTTCCAGGCCTTTCACCTCTGCCCAGCAGGCCATCGATAAATATACCTGAGAAGATTCGGCTTCGACCCTGATTTGCAGGTTCAGGGCTTTTTCCATTTTTTTTGTGAGCATTGTCTTAAGATTTTGTACAAATTTACGAATTCTTTGTGGCCTAATTCTAAAGCTGCACCCAAGAATTCAAAGAGGTGGCAGATCCCGTAATTCAGCACCATTAAATCATCTCAGTTCAGAAGAAAATATCCTGTGCAAGTCGGAAGGTATTCGCATGGGCTTCCACAATTATCCGGATATCGTGGGAATAGCCTCCACCCATGCTACATTGCACAGGAATGCCAAGCGTTTTACACCGATTAAGGATGTACTCATCTCGCTGTCGGCAACCTTGCAGGGTGAGGGCTAAGGTTCCTAATTTATCACTGCTCAGAATATCAACACCAGACAGGTAAAAGATAAAATCCGGTTTTACCTTATGGATAATTTCTGGAAATACGTCTTTGAGGATGCACAGGTATTCCGCATCTTTTATGCCCGGATTCAGGGCCACGTCCATATCCGAAACCTCTTTCTTAAAGGGATAGTTTTTTGCCCCGTGAACCGAACAGGTAAATACCGCAGGTTCATCCCGGAATATCTCCGCGGTTCCATTACCCTGGTGCACATCCAGGTCGAGGATGAGTACCTTTTTGGCAAGTCCCTGATCCAATAAATACCTGGCACCAATTGCCTGATCGTTCAACATACAGAATGCTTCTCCGCGGTTGCTATAGGCGTGATGAGTTCCCCCGGCAATGTTCATCGCAATCCCGGATTCCAGCGCATATGTACAAGCTTTTAGGGTGCCGTCTGCAATGATACGTTCCCTTTCAACCAGCATCTCGCTCAGGGGAAAACCAATTTTCCGGGCCTCCCGGGGAGGAATTTTCATATTGAGCAGATCATAATAATATTCCGGATCATGCACAGCCACGATATACTTATCGTTGGGAATCTCGGGTTCAAAAAAGTTTTCGGGGATACAGGTTCCTTCATGAAGCAATTGCTCCGGAAGTAATTCATATTTCATCATGGGGAAACGATGCCCCGCCGGTAGAGGATGTTTGTAAATCGGATGGTAGGCGATCTTAAGCATGTTTACTCCAGGCTGATATTTATAATATCCGAGACGTATTCTGAGCCGTTAACCACTCCTTCAAGATATAAGCTGATCTCGGAGACACCGAAATCCCTGATCTTGAGTGTAATTTTTCCTTCTTCATTTAAGGAGATATCCGATTGCCAGTCTATGGTACCATACTTAAAAAAGAAAGCGTTTGAATAGGAACCATAAGCGGGATTATAGAAGCGCTTCCTGGCACTAAAAGACAGGGGGATGTTGTAATTCTTATAAAATTCACCTAATTCCCGTTCCTGTCGAAGAAAGGGATTCGTCATTATTTTTATAATGCCTCCTCCTCCCATTAGTCCTCCTCCTATACCGGAAGGGTTAATTTCAATATAGTCCACAATATCCATCTGATATCGATAAAGGATGCTAAAATCAACTAATAGCACGCCATCCAGATAGATATTGGGCCTGGCATTGTTTGGAGAATTTGGGTTTCTTGCTGCTATAGAAAAAATACCAGCGGATTCGTTTACCACAAAGCCCTGAGAGCTTAGATAATTACCCAGGAACTGACTTCTCCTGGGGTCGTCTTCCGAAAACAGATCTACCTTTCCCTGAGAGCTGTTCCTAAGGCGTTCCAGGCGCGTACTCGTCCGATCCTGTAGTAAAAGCACCTCGTCCAGTTGCTGCATCTTTTCCAGGTTTTGAAAGGAGATCATCGATAAATCTGTATTGCGATCGTCTCTTGTTGTCTTGCCTGGGAAGACAGCTATCTTGTTTGACTTGAGTTCCGGAACAGTGGAGGGTTTGAATTGTACAAATATTTTTGGAGGAGATAGCTTCCCATCCTTACCCATTTCAGAAATCCTCAGGGTTTCATGTTCAAGTGGGAAAAACAGATCCGAAGAAAATTCAAATTTCTCCTCATCCAACTTCAGGAGCTGGAGCGGATAATACTGCGTAGGAAAAATGTAAAACTGGCCTTCTTCTTTAGTATTAAGGGTAACTTTGAAAGTCAGGCCTTTTTCGAAATCAAAGAGGTATTTTGGCGGTTTGGTAAAAATAGAATTCCAGTCATAGCTGCTCCAACCCTGAGTAATTAAGAGGTTGTCCAATTCAAAAGCCTTTTTGGGGGAGGGATCGCGAAAATAGTATGCCGCATTCTCAACACTTCCATTGATATAGGGTCTGAGCAAATGGAAAGAGGGGAGATTTTCCTGGGAGCCATAGGAGATCGTATTACCGGGTAAGACGGAAACACTAAAACTATTCCATTTTTCAGCAGATACATCATTGATATTCAGTGTCACCAAAAGTGAATCCCCGGTTGTGCTAAGCTCATGGGATACATCTGAATGAATAGTAACGCCTCGCGTATTAAAATACAGCCGTTCCAGGATGGGTTTTCCCTCCGGATTAAAAAGAGTAAAGGTATTCATCCCCTTATAGAGGTCTTCCTTGGGTAAAATCACTATGGATTCATTATTTCCCCTGAAAGAGAGTTCAAGGGATTTCAGGCTGTTTCCATCATGAATGGTCAGCAGGTAAGGGATGTCCAGGTGGCGTTTGTCTTTAAAATTTGCACTGAAGATAAGTCCGAGTTTACTCCTCAGATCCTGGAGTTTGATCACAATACCTTCTGCTTCCAAAGTTTTCAATGGGAGCTTGTAGGCTTTTTCCAGGTGGCTGAATTTTACAAAGTATCGGGTTCCTGGGGTGGTCTGAATTGCAAAGCGCCCGATACCCATGGCATTTACCTTGAAGTTGGTAACAAAATTATCCTGTTCATCTACCACAGTACCTTCGAGGAAGGGAATCCCAAATCCATTGTGGTCCTTAATGATGGCCCCATAAACGGCTTCAAGTCCGGCAACGGCATGACCTCCTTCCGGGAGAAACTGGGCGTCTACAGTATCCTTAATAATAGTTTCGGGTGCAGGTTCACCCTTTTCCGGATCCAAAACGCGGATTTCCTGCTCAAAATAATTGGGTTCTGAAAAATTCCGCATCCAGTTGGTGTAGGCCTTGAACCGGTAGGACTTGGCTGTTATAACACTGTCCAGCTCAATGATTCCTGCTCCAACACCCTGATCAATCTTTATCAGCTGTTTTTTAACCAATTCCCCATTATCATTTACAAGCGTACAATACAGATTTTTAGTTTCTAAAGAAGGCTGTTTATTGTCCTTGTCAAAAACATAGGCCTTAAACCCTATCTGCTCCCCTTTGATATAGGTGGATTTATTGAGGTGTACAAAGACAATTTCACGTGGAAGTTCACTGTAAGCATCAAAGGCTTCTGTAATTTTTTCGTATTTCTGATTCTGACTAAAAACAGCTGCCTGCAGCAACAGCGCAAAGACGAAGGCAATCTTATTCATGAAATTTCTTAAATGAAGGACAAAGAAAGAAATTGCTTGTTAAATAGTAATGCTTATGATGAAAATATTAACTAATCACGGCCCCGTTAGTAACAGTCGATTCGTCGGGATTCAGGAATACGAGTTTCCCTTCTGCATTTTCAGTCATCAGGATCATGCCCTGACTTTCCACTCCCCTGAGAGGTCTGGGGGCCAGGTTCACCAGAACGGTAACTTTTTTGCCAACGATCTCATCCGGTTCAAAATCCTCAGCTATACCGGAAACTACAGTACGCGTATCCAGGCCGGTATCCACTTTCAGGACCATTAATTTTTTGGTTTTGGGCATTTTTGATGCTTCCAGGATAGTACCTACGCGCATATCCATTTTCGTAAAGTCTTCAAAACTTATGGTCTCTTTTTGGGCCATGATATCACTTTTTTCCTGCTCGTTCGCTTTTTTGGTAGCAGTGAGCTTATCCAATTGTTTTTGAATTTCCTGATCTTCTATTTTTCTAAACAGCAAGCTGGCTTTATTCAGCTGGTGTCCTGGTTCAACCAGACTTTTACGGGCGTTAAGGGTTGTCCAGCTTAGTTTGTCATCACCTTTTATGGCGAGCATAGCCTTTAGTTTTGCCGAGGTAAAGGGAAGGAACGGTTCACTGAGAATCGCCAGTGCAGCCGCCACTTGCAGTCCGACATATATAATGGATTTCACCCGTTTCGGATCTTCTTTAATGACCTTCCAGGGCTCTTCGTCTGCCAGGTATTTATTGCCCAACCGAGCCAAATTCATCAATTCCTGGCTGGCTTCGCGAAAGCGGTAGCGCTCCAGGGAATCGGCCAGAATATCCGGATATTTCTTTATTTCAGACAGGGTGGCAAGATCATGTTCGCTAAGTGAAGATTGCTGGGGAACGCTACCTTCAAAATACTTATGGGTCAGGACCACGACACGGTTAACGAAATTCCCGAAAATCGCTACCAGTTCATTGTTGTTTCGGGCCTGAAAATCTTTCCAGGTAAAATCGTTATCCTTGGTTTCCGGAGCATTGGCGGTTAAGGTATAACGCAACACGTCTTGCATATCCGGGAATTCCTCAAGGTATTCGTGCAGCCAAACGGCCCAATTTTTTGAGGTTGACAATTTTTGCCCTTCCAGATTCAGGAATTCGTTTGCCGGAACATTTTCAGGAAGAATATAATCCCCATGCGCTTTCAGCATGCTAGGGAAGATGATACAGTGGAAGACAATATTATCTTTCCCGATGAAATGTACCAGTTTGGTGTCTGAACTTTTCCAGTAGCTTTCCCAGTCGCGTCCTTCGCGTTCAGCCCATTCCTTTGTAGACGAGATGTACCCAATGGGAGCATCGAACCAAACGTAGAGCACTTTTCCTTCCGCATCTTTCAGGGGAACCGGGATACCCCAATCCAGGTCGCGTGTTACTGCCCTGGGTTTCAGGCCTTCCTCAATCCAGGACTTACACTGCCCGTAAACATTGGGTTTCCAGTCCTTTTTATGCCCTTCCAGGATCCAGGTTCTAAGGAAGTCCTCATAGCGATTCAACGGGAGGAACCAGTGCTTGGTATCTTTCATGCCAGGAACTGCTCCGGTTAAAACCGATTTGGGATTGATCAGGTCTGTGGCGTTCAAAGAGGAACCACAATTTTCACATTGGTCCCCATAGGCTTCTTCATAGCCGCATTTTGGGCAGGTCCCCACAACAAAGCGGTCTGCTAAAAATTGATTGGCCTCGGCATCAAATAACTGCGCTGTAGTTTCTTCAACAAAGTCACCCTGCTTATGGAGCTTTGTGAAAAACCCAGAAGCTGTCTCATGATGAATTTTAGCAGAAGTACGGGAGTAGTTATCAAAGGAAATACCAAATTCCTGAAAAGACTTTTTAATTATGTGGTGATATTTATCGATCAGCTCCTGAGGAGTCATCCCTTCCTTTTTCGCCTTCATGGGAATGGCTACTCCATGTTCGTCACTACCACATACAAAAGCAACTTCCTGTCCGGTCCCTCTTAAGTAACGGGCATAAATATCGGCAGGGACATATACCCCGGCCAGATGGCCAATATGGATGGGGCCGTTAGTGTAGGGTAATGCTGCTGTAATGGTATACCTCGCAGGAGTCGTTTTGCTCAAGGCCGTGAACTTTACTGGTTAAGGCACAAAAATAACCAAATTTCAACCCTTTTTCTGATATCCGGCAAAAAGAAAACCCTCAAGCCTGCCTCCTAGTTTTTACTAAGGAATTGCGCAAACCTGAGGGTTTAATTATTTAGTGGGTTATTAAGCCACCATAATCGATTTGGACATCTTGCGATCCGAAACCTGTATCCGGTAGATATACTTGCCTGAAGACAGATAGTTTGGCATGCGTTCACGGATATTAATCTCCGTCGAACCTTCTATCATGATTTCATTGATCACAGTTCCCACTTTCTGCCCGATAATGTTGAACAGCGCTATATCCACATGTGCCGTAAATGGCATTTCAAGATAGATATGAGGAGCTTCCTTGGTAGGATAAAAAGGCTTGTGTACAATGGCTTCCAGCAGCTCAGGAGTTGGATCCTCAGCTACAGGGTCTTCTGGCACGGGTGGAGTAGGCGGATCATCACTATAGGCGATATCCGGGAATTCCACACCACTACAATTAAAGCCTAAATTAACCGGGTTATAGGGGTGATTCAACAAATGTTGTTCCACAAGCGGGATGGGGACACAAAGCCATTCTGCAAGAACGGTGGCATACAGGTCTCTGAAATCCATAGTATATTCAAGGTTTCCACGACCATTGGGATTATCCAGTGAAGGATGTTCACCCACAAATGCACTTCCGTTTAGTCCTGATCCAAAAAAGAGGGTAGGAGCCGCCTTTCCGTGGTCGGTACCAATGGATCCATTTTCATAGATCCTACGACCGAATTCGGAGAAGGTCATACTCAATACTTTTTCATCTTGCTGGGTAAATGTCAGGTCTTCATAGAAGTTGTTTACCGCAATAGACAAATTAGACATCAAGCGCTCGTGCGCAAGGGGTTGATTACCGTGGGTATCAAAACCACCCATGGAGATCATGTAAACCTTGGTTCCCAGATTACCTTTTATAAGTCGGGCCAATAAGGCCAATTGCCTTGCGAAACCATTGTCCTGGTACTGCACCTGATTTTGTCCGCGCTCATAGGCCTCATGGATCAAACCGGCATATTCATAGGTGGTGTTTGCCACACCCCTTAAGAATCTCAGCTGATCTCCATACATACAATCGTTAAACAGAGCAGGGTCCAGGCTGTACTGTTGTCCTGTTTCTGCAATTTCCTCCAACTGGTCGATATTCGAGGTAACGAAGGCGTAGTTGGTTTCTTCACCCTGGAAGATGAGATTTCCGAAGTTTCCAATCTGAATTGCAGCCGGTGAAGCAGGAGGATTAATCAGATAATCAGGATAGAGGTCTTCAAAATATCTACCCATCCAACCCGTGTCCAGTCCGGTAAATCCGGTAGTGGTAAGGTCGGTATTGGCATAAATATCTGAGCCCGTAAAATGCGAAAGACTTTGGTTTTCATAGCCTACGCCATGTACGGCCTTGAATTGCCCTTCTCCCCACAGGGGCTCAAGAGCATTCATATAGGTAGGAACTCCAAAATCGTCCGTAAGTTTAAGGATTTTACTTTCCGGGATATAGATATTGGGACGGGCATTAGCATAGGTATCGTATTGTTGAATAGGGATAACCGTACTTAAACCGTCATTACCTCCGGACAAGCGAATCAGAATCAGGATAGAATCTGAATCGGCATTAGCAATGGCCGCTGTAAGCGGCGATGGAGCCGAAGCTGTAAGCATATTACTTCCCAGCATAATGGAACCAGAGCCTGCTATGCCCAGTGCCTGCAAAAAGGAACGTCTGCTCCAAAACTTGTGCTCTTCATCATGTTGATGCTGATCTTTTATATTGATAGGAATATGATTATTACACATAGCAGTAGGTTTTATTTAAGTTGAAACTCAGGTTGTCTGATTAGATGCATCATCAGGAAAAATACCTGTTGCGGAACTTCAGGGCTCACGGCAAGCATCCACAAGCCGAGTCCCCCGGGAATATAATCCGGTCCATAGTAGTTTTCCGGTACGTCTTCGATTTTGAAAACGGACATGGCATTTTCAAAATCCTGAGCTGTCAACAAGCCTTTTGGGGTGAACTTGTTTACTAAAGCAGAAACTACGATTTCCGGGTTGCTGGTATTGTTGTTGGCCGTACCAACTGCGTCCATCGCCAATGTTCTGAATTGTTCCTGGTTATTCTGAAAATAGGCTTCCAGGAAAACTTCGGAGGTAAGCCACCTTCCAATAATAAAGTTTGTATTGATCCAGGTACGGTCTCTTTGCCATCCAGCCACATCAAAAGGGTCAAACATTTCCTGACCCAACATTCTACTTACGTTCACTACGTTAAGCAGCAGGTTATCATCGTAACCGAAATTGGTCTCATTAATCATCCCAAGGTAGATATCAAATGGGCTCTTAATGATTACCCCAATGGCTTCATCATCAAAAAAGTGCTGACTTTTAAATAATTCCGAAAGTACCGGGGCAATTTCAAAATTGCTGGCTACAAAGGTGTTGGCTAAGCCAGATATGATAGCCTGGGCGTTCCCTGCATCATCATCCGAATCCGGATGCACAAAAAACTCGTATAGTTTTTTGCAAATGAACTGCGCAATTTCATTAGGGCGTTCTTCGAAAAGAATATCGATAACATCATCGTAACCCCAGTTTCCGGTGCGTCCTAAGATGGTTTTGGTTCCGGCATCAAAGCGTGTCGGATCAAAGGTTACCTGTTCACAGCCGAGTTCTCCTCGCTCCACATAGCCAGTAAGTGCACGTGCTGTTTCGATGATATCTTCTTCGGTATATCCATTTCCTTCACCCAGCGAGAACAATTCAAAAAGCTCGCGGGAATAATTTTCGTTCGGGTTATTACCGTTGTTATAAGCGCCGTCAAGATAGTATAGCATAGCGCTGGTAAGCCCGATTTCGCTTACAAATGTCTTGAAATTGCCTATCGCATTGCGCTGTAAACAATCAATGTAGTAATACAGGAAGGAATTACAATCATAAACATCAATCTCAGTAACAAAGTGATTGCTCCAGAAGAAACTCAATCGGTCACGGAGGTTGTTGTTCAGCAGCGCACCGGTGTAGGCAATTCGCCACTCGTCCCGTTGTTGGCGTGCCAGTTGCCTGGCAGCGTCTTCATCTGCGGGATAATTACTGTTATTCCAGTCGGCCCATACAGGTGGTGCCAATGGAGCCATATTAACGGCTTCATTAATAAGGGCATCCACAAGCGTTCCGGCATTTTGGCCAACGGCCTGATCGATAGTCTGGACTGAGGCACTAAAACCCAGCCTTCTGTACAAATGCGCCGCCCTGACTTTATCCAGGGGTGTTGTATATGGCGCTAATGTAGAGGTGTTACAATTAACGAAGAATTCCATAGTTTTTTTTAGGCTTTAAGAACGTTCATGTGTTAGGGGCAAGTTCTTAACGATGAAACCTAATGTATATTATGGTGTAAAAGGTTTTTTGGTTATTCTGCAAGGAAATTTACAATCTAATCCCGAATATGCGGTATAATGGACCAAAATTTCGACGAAATACAGCATTTCGCCCTAAATCCGCAGAATTATGAGTAGTCATCAGCTCCTTGGCAGGTATGGGGAAGGGCAGGCTGCCAGCTTTCTTGAAAATGCTGGATATCAGATTATTGCACGAAATTTCCGGCATCTTAGGGCCGAAATTGATCTGATTGCAAAGAAAGGGGACATTTTGGCTATTGTGGAGGTCAAAACCAGGACAGGTCGCTCCCTGGAACATATCGCTGAGGTCGTAAACAAAAAGAAAATTGAACGACTTGTCCTGGCAGCGGACCATTATGTAACTACGAGGGAATTGGATGTGGAGGTCCGTTTTGATATTATCTGGATCAGCAAATATGGAGACAGGATTTCCCTGGAACATATCGAAAATGCATTCCATCATTTTTGATTTCATAACTATTTGTGTTATTTGTAACAATCGGTTAGCTTTGTTTCATATCGTTATATATGAAGACCATTTCCGCCGTAGTTGAACATTACATCAAGAAAAAGCCTTTTTTGCAAAGTGCTTTAGCTCAGGGAATCATCAACCTGACTTCTTTATCCCGTATAGTCAAGCCCGAAGTGGAGGAAGAACTGGGAAAGGAGGTGCGCAATGGGGCCATTGTCATGGCACTTAAGCGTTTATCGGATGACATGGAATTCCGGGCTACCCACAGGATTGTGAAAGTGCTAAAGAATATAGGAGAGATTACTGTACGTTCTTCCCTGACTGACTTCACTTTTTTGTTGTCCAACTCCATATTGGAGAATCAGAGTCTTTTGCTCAAGGAAGTAAACCGGAATAAAGACGTTTTCTATACCTCTTCCAGAGGCGTAAATGAGCTTAATATTGTGGTCAGCAGTTCCATGGATCATGTTGTTGAGGAGCTGTTTCGCGGGGAGGCCTGTACGCAGAAGTCCACCAACCTGTCTTCAATTACGGTAAAGCTCCCTGCCGAAAATGTATCCGTTCCGGGCATATACTATTTTATCTTTCAACGGCTGGCCTGGGAGGGTGTTGTGCTCTATGAGGTTATTTCTACAACTAATGAATTCACAATCTTAGTAAATGACGAGCAGGTAGAAAGCGCGTTCAAAACCATAAAAGACCTGAAATCCCTTTAATCTTGCAGGTTTGTTCAGGCCGGGACGCTTTGAAGAAAAGCATTTAGTCCTGACAGGGCAGCATGGATGTTGTCAATACCTGCTATAGTGAGCATTAAACGCAATCCGCTTCTCGTATTCTTTTCTTTGATCCTGATGTTATCCGGATGTGTTTGTGCGTATTGCAGTACCTGGGAAAAAATTGGGCTTTGGTAATAGGCCGATTGCTGGTCGGAAACGAAATACCCCAGTAGTTTTCCTTTTTTCATAACGATTTTCTCTAGTCCCAGTTCCTGAGCAGTCCATTTGATACGAACAGAATTTAAAAGATCTACCGCTGGTTCCGGCAAGGGTCCGAATCTATCCACCAACTGGTTTTCGAATTGTTGCAGGGAGGCATCATCCCTGATTTCGTTCAGCTGCGTATACAAGCTGAGGCGTTCAGAGATATTATTGACGTAGGAGTCCGGGAATAATAGTTCGAAATCGCTGTCCAGCTGGGCCTCCTTTACATAATGCCCTTCCGTTTCAGAATCTACATACAGGTCCTTGAATTCTTCTTCCTTCAATTCTTCAATGGCCTCGGAAAGGATCTTTTGGTACGTCTCGAATCCGATTTCGTTGATAAACCCGCTTTGTTCCCCGCCAAGCAGGTCACCAGCCCCTCGTATCTCCAGGTCCTTCATGGCAATATGGAAGCCACTGCCCAGCGCCGTAAACTGTTCCAGCGCCTGTATACGCTTGCGAGCTTCGGGAGTCATCATGTCATAAGGCGGCGTAATCAAATAACAGAATGCCTTCTTATTGCTTCTTCCTACCCTGCCACGCATTTGGTGTAAATCACTTAGTCCGAAATTGTTGGCATTGTTAATAAGGATGGTATTGGCGTTGGTAACATCCAGGCCACTTTCTACAATTGTGGTTGAGACGAGTACATCAAACTCCCCGTTCATAAAAGCAAGCATCAGTTGCTCGAGCTTTTTACCTTCCATCTGCCCGTGACCGATACCGATTTTTGCATCCGGGACCAGGCGTTGCAGCAAACCGGTGACCTCCTTTATATTTTGAATACGGTTATGGATAAAAAACACCTGTCCGCCTCGCTGGATCTCGTAGTTAATGGCATCCCGGATTATGGCTTCATTAAAGCGGACCACCTGGCTTTCGATGGGATAACGGTTTGGCGGAGGTGTATTGATCACTGACAGGTCACGCGCGGCCATTAAACTGAATTGCAGTGTCCTGGGGATAGGGGTGGCCGTAAGGGTCAGCACATCCACATTTTCCTTCATGGCTTTTAGCTTGTCCTTGACCGATACGCCGAACTTCTGTTCCTCATCCACAATCAGCATCCCCAGATTTTTAAACCTAACGGCTTTATTTACGAGTTGATGGGTGCCAATAACAATATCCAATTTCCCGGACGCCAGCCTTTCAAGGATATCGCGTCTCTCTTTTGTTGTGCGGAATCGATTCAGGTAATCTACCGTCACCGGCATTTCCTTTAATCGCTCGGTAAACGTTCTGAAGTGCTGAAATGCCAGGATGGTGGTAGGCACCAGGACTGCTACCTGTTTGCCGTTCTCAACCGCTTTATACGCCGCCCGTATGGCTACCTCGGTCTTACCAAACCCTACATCCCCGCAAATAAGACGATCCATAGGTCTGGTGCTTTCCATATCCTTTTTTATATCTGACGTGGCTTTACTTTGGTCCGGGGTATCCTCATAAAGGAAGGAGGCTTCCAGTTCCAGCTGCATATAACTGTCCGGAGCGTATTGGAATCCCTTCTGTAACCGTCGCTTGGCATACACCTTGATCAGGTCAAATGCAATTTTCTTAACCCGGGATTTGGTTTTTTGCTTGAGTTTTTTCCAGGCAGCGGAACCCAGTTTATAGATTTTTGGAACGGCGCCATCTTTCCCGTTGTACTTGGCAATCTTGTGAAGGGAATGGATACTTACATATAGGATATCCCGGTCTCCATACATCAGTTTAATTGCTTCCTGGGTTTTTCCTTCTACTTCAATCTTTTTCAGGCCGCCGAATTTGCCGATACCGTGATCAATATGGGTCACATAGTCTCCAATCTCAAGTTTGTTAAGCTCTTTAAGCGTGATGGCCTGTTTTTTGGCATAGCCGTTCTTAAGATGGAATTTGTGATAACGCTCAAAGATCTGATGGTCTGTGAGGCACACAAGTTTAAGGTCGTCACTGATAAATCCCTGGAACAGAGGAAGCACAAGGGTTTGGTAGTGCACTACGTCCTCCATTTCATCAAAAATATCGTGAAATCGCTGCTCCTGTTGTTCCGTTGCACAACAGATCACATTTCGGTACTCCTGCTCATGATGTTGGTTCAGGGCTTCTATGAGCAGGTCAAATTTTTTGTTGAAGGCGGGTTGAGGTCGGGTGTTAAAGGCAACGTTGGCCGCTTGCCTGCCGCTGTTTTCAGGAACCCAGTCTGAAGCAGTCGTCTTCCCAAAGGTAATCACCGGAATTGCCTTTAATTGTTCTTTCAACAGTTCACTGTGCACAAACAACTCTTCAGGCGTGCTGTGTTTTATTTCCGTGTTCAGATTGGAGAATGCCTCTTTTGCCTTTTCAAAAAAATCATCAATACGTCGGAAAAGTAAATCCGGATGTTTAAGGAACACACGCGTGTCAGGGGAAATATATTTTAGAAAACTCTCACGGGATTCCTTTAAAAATTTGTTCTCTACATTTGGGATGATACGGATACGTTTTACCTGACCGGTGGATAGCTGTGTTTCTACATCAAAGGTTCGGATACTATCTACCTCATTTCCGAAGAACTCAATTCTATAAGGTTCGTCGTGCGAGAAGGAGAATACATCAACGATTCCCCCTCGAACTGAAAATTCACCAGGTTCAGTTACAAAATCCACGCGTTTGAATTCGTACTCAAAAAGTACTTCGTTCAGAAAGTCGAGGGAAAAGGAGTCCTGCACCTGAATTTTTAAGGTGCTTTTGTCCAGTTCCTTGCGGGTTACAACCTTTTCAAAGAGGGCATCCGGATAGGTAACAATGACCGCTGGTTTTCTGCGCGAATTGATACGGTTAAGTACCTCGGCCCGTAACAGGACATTGGCATTATCCGTTTCTTCAATTTGATAAGGCCTGCGATAACTTCCAGGGAAAAAAAGCACATCGGTATCTCCCAGGAAATGCTCCAGGTCATTCAAATAATAAGCAGCTTCTTCCTTATCATCGAATATGAGCAGAAAAGGAGCCTCTGACTTTTCGAACAGGGCGGTAAGTACAAAAGATAATGATGAGCCCGGAAGGCCTGAGATCGTGGTTAGGGGTTCGTTTTGGGCAATAGCTTCCCGCAGAATCCCGATTTGAGGAGCCTGAGAAAAAAGTTGCTTTATGGCGGATTTGGTCACCCGTAAAACTTTGTGCAAATATACTGACTCCTTTGTGGATACGAAATGTGCGTAGATTTATTCAGCAAAACAATTGACTAGCTTCTGGAAATCTGCAGCAGTATTGTACAGATGTGGGCTTACCCTTATGGCATCCCCGCGATAGGAGACATACACCTTTTGTTCTTCCATTTTTTTCTTGATGGCTGGAAGGTCATGACCCTTTCGAAGGTATATCCCGAATAAGTGGCTAGCGCGATAACGGTCTTCCTCGATAAAATAATCAAGCGCTCTTAATTCATGTACGGCATCGGAAGAGATTTCCCTGCAATAGGCCTGTATGGCCTCAGGGGTCCATTCCAGTAACTGTTCAATGGCATTGAGTAGCATGGGCACGTGGTTGAAATTACTGGATTCTCCAACGGAGTATCGCTCTGCCCCGGGCTGAAAGGCCTCCTGATATTTGGTAAGGTCTTTGAAGTTTTCGCTATAACGTCTATTGATCCAATTCTCTTCTATGGGAATGCCATCATTGAACGCTTTACTATAGTATGCAAGGCCAAGGGAATAGGGTCCAAGCAACCATTTATATCCGGCGCAAACCAATACATCAGGGTCCAGTTCCCGCACGGAAAAGGGCAGGGCCCCTACGCTTTGTGTCCCGTCAATTATCAATAAGGCCCCGTGTTTGCGGCTTTTTTCCCGGATCGCCTTTAAATCAAACAAGGTTCCATCTGCCCAATGGACGTGAGGAAGTGCTACAATTGCGGTTTTGTCTGATATTTGATCCAGGATGGATTCGTTCCATTTTTGCCCTCTTTGTTCAAATGAATCCGGGGGATCAATGGTCCGGAGAAGACCTCCACAGGTTTCCGCAAGCCTTTTCCAGGTATACACATGACTTGGAAATTGTTCCGCCACCATCAGGATCTCCTCACCGGATTTCAGGGATATATTCCGGGCAGCATTCGCCAGGCCGTATGAAGCAGAAGGGATTACAGCAACTTGTTCCGGGGTATCCAGAGAAATAAGCTGAGCAAATTTTTCTTTTATACGCTGTCTGTTTTCAAAAAAATCCCCAGCTGTGATCGTGTAGGGTTCATTTTTACGGCGGAGTGCTTCCATGCCAACCCGTTCAACGGATTTGAGTTGTGGAGACATATAGGCACCGTTGAGGTAGCTTACTTCTTCCGGAAGGCTGAATTTATCTTTTTGGCACGAAATCATATGCGAATAGTTGGGGATACATCAATTACCTCATTGCTGGCTATAGCATAAACCTGGTCTTTTTTACCTGGCGAGAGCACATGACTGCCTGTAAATTCTCCAAAAGCGGGCAGGATCATTTGGTTATCATTCCTGAAAAAACATGGTAATCTCAGGGATTGCCGCCCCATGCCTTTAAGTCGCACAGCCGGATGTAAATGCCCGGAGAAATTGAAATATCCATCCAGTACTGTGGGGTGGTGGGTAAAAAAGAATGATTGGTTACGCAATTCAGGGCAAACCTTTATCCCCAGCAATTCAAATTTCAATGGAGAAATGATGTCGTGATTTCCCGTGATCAGCGTAAACCGAACAGTTTGTCTCCGGATCCAGGATTCAAAAATTTGCCACTCCCGATTGAGGTAAGAATGAAATAAATCCCCTAAAAAATAAACCTCGCGAGGATTAAAACAGGCAAGCGCCTGGTCCATCGTATCAAAATTCCGCAGGATAGCGGCCTGTGGAACAGCAGCTCCGGATTTCCTGAAATGAGAAACCTTGCCAAGGTGGACGTCACTGATCAGAAGAATTTGTGGGTTCTCCCAAAAAAGCGCCCCGGAAGGATGCAGGATAAATGGTTCGTCAAGGATGGTTATGCTCAGGGTCATGCTATTAACAAAGGTAAAAAAAGCGGCTTTTCCCGCCTGGGTTTCCTCAAAATAAACCAAGGCGTAAATTATCTCGTCAGAAGTGCGGTCATTTTGCGGATCCGATCTGCCAGTTTTTCACTGGATAGTTTTTCACGCAACCGATCAGTGATGATGGGAAAGGAGAACGGCGTGGGTTTCTGGCAGGTTTTCCAGACTATTTCCTGTGTAGCAATGCGTTCGAGCGCTAATCGTAGTCGACCTTCTTCCAACTGATGCTCAAAGGTCTCACGGTAGGCCTGCAGATACAGCAGGTTGTCTGGTTCATAGTCCTTAAATACGTCAAAAAGAAGTTGAGAACTGCTCTGCAAGTGCTTCATTTTAAAACCCTTTTCCGGATATCCTGTGAATACCAAACCGCTGATCACAGCAATGTCCCTGAATTTTCTTCGGGCCATTTCCGTTGAATTTAGGCTTTTCTGTAAATCCTCAAACAGATATTCCGCAGTGAAAAGATCGTTGTCCAGGACCTGTTGCATATCTATTGGTCTGTCCGACAATAATTCGAAACCGTAATCATTAAAGGCCAGGGAAAAGGAGATTGGTGAGAGCAGGCTTATCCGGTAGCTCAGCAGACTCCCCATGGCTTCATGCACGAATCGCCCTTCAAACGGATAAAATACATGGTGATGGCCGTCTCGGGTCTTAAACGTTTCGATCAGAAACTCGTCGGGTTTGGGGACAATACTCTCAGCCCGTTGCCTCTCAAAAATGGGAGCCAGGGATTGGATTTCAACGGATTGCTTTTGAATAGGCTGACTCGCGGAATACAATTCCTCCCTGAGTAGTTTGGACATCTGAGCAGAAAGGGTTAAGCGGCCGCCCATCCATGCCGGTACCTTACTGGTTTTTTTATTCGAGTTCCGAACATGTACCTGCATTTCCTTGACCCGTATAAATTCCAGGTTGCGCCCGGCAAAAGTAAACACATCCCCTTTTTTTAATTTGGAAATAAAATGCTCTTCTATAGTGCCGATATACCCACCTTTTTGATAACGGACTGTAAGGTTGGCATCCCCTACGATAGTGCCTATCTGAAAACGATGGCGCATGGCAACACCCCGGTTGTTAACCTTGAAAAGGCCAGATTCCGATACTTCCACCTTTTTATATTCGTCGTAAGCCTGCAGACTCTGGCTCCCAAGAGCGATAAAATTCAACAGCCATTCCCATTCATCAGGACTCATGGCCTGATAGCAAAAAGTACTGGTGATTTCCGGGTAGATTTCTTCTGGGTAAAACCCTTCGGAAACCGCCAGAGTGGTCAGGTACTGTACCAGTACATCATAACTGTTAAGATAAGGGATGCGGTCTTCCACCGCTTTTTCCCTTACTGCCTCCTGCAACGCAGAGGCTTCCACCAGTTCAATGGCATGAGTAGGCAGGAAATAAATGACACTTTCCTGCCCGGGTCTGTGCCCACTTCTGCCCGCCCTTTGCACGAATCTGGCCACCCCTTTCGGGCCTCCTATCTGTACCACGGTTTCCACTGGGGCAAAATCTACCCCAAGGTCAAGACTGGAGGTGCATACGACCGCCTTAAGGCTTTCGTTTCTGATAGCCTGTTCTACCCACAAACGGGTTTCCTTGTTGATGCTGCCATGGTGCATGGCGATTTCTCCGGCTAATTCCGGATGTTTTTCGAGGAGTTTTTGAAACCAGATCTCGCACTGGCTGCGCGTATTGGTAAAGATCAGGGTTGTTTTGCTCTGTTCTATAACAGGAATTACCGATTCCAGTAATCTCAATCCCAGATGGCCCCTCCAGGGAAAGGTCTCCATGGTTTCGGGAATTATACTTTTTACGGTGATTTTTTTGTTGAGCTGTGCTTTTAGTAATACGGAGTTAACGAGGTAGTCTGTATTAGGGCCAAGTAATACTTCACGGGCTTGTTCAAGGTTACCAATAGTAGCAGAAATGCCCCATATCCGCATATCCGGACAAATGGTTTTTAATCTGGATAAACCCAATTCCATCTGTACTCCCCGTTTGGTGCCCAGGAGTTCATGCCATTCATCAACCACAATGGCCGAACAGGATTGGAATATGCCGCGGTACCCTTTGGTTGCCAGCAGTAACTGAAGGCTTTCCGGGGTCGTAATCAGGAGGTCGGGCATTGATCTGCGTTGTTTTTGCCGTTCGGACGTTGAGGTGTCCCCTGACCGGATCCCAACGGTCAGTTGTGTTCCCAGATCCCGGCTAACCCGTTCCGCAGATTGTTTGATTTCCTGGGACAGGGCCCGCAGCGGCGTTATCCAGATTGCTTTCAGCCCTTTCTTATGTTTCGTTTTGTAGTCCGGATTTTGGGCGATATAGTTCAGTACGATGGGAAACCAGAGTGCGTAGGTTTTACCGCTTCCGGTAGGGGCATTTAACAGGCCGTTTTGTCCATTGAGAAAAGCGATCCAGGCATCTTTCTGGAAAGCATGGGGGGTCCAGTTTTGCCTGCTAAACCAATTTTCGGCTATGTGAAACAATTCGGTATTGTTCATAGGTGGCTAGGAGATATTTTCATGGGTTTCGCCTGCTGTTTTGGGGATCATTTGTCTGAGGTCGTCCAGCGTACTTGCTTTTTCAAAACCTGCTTAATTTACAAATTTAAGGAGGACCCTATGTTAATTTTAGTACAGATTTGAGAGACCACCCAGCTGAAAAAATTGAAGTGAGCCCCTGAATTTTGCTGGGAAATAAAGTATCTTTGTACGATCTAAAGTTTACAATAGAATATGCCCATCGTAGATTTATACAGACACAGTGCGAAAAGGAAAAATCTGGCGCATTTTGCTACCCTGGCTTCACTTGCAGCCGTGGATGGTGAAATTAACCCTGCAGAAAAAAAGGTTATTGACCGATTTGCCGATAAGTTTGATATCACTGAAGCAGAGTACAAGGAGGTCATGAAAAAATCCAACAGATATCCTATTGATCCTATCCACAGTCAAAAGGAACGTTATGAAAGGTTGTTTGACCTATTCCGGATTATATACGCCGATCATCTTCTGGATGGAGAAGAAATGGGCCTGATCAAAAAATATGTTATTGGTCTCGGGTTTCCTATAGCCAAAGCAGATCGTATAATCGAGAAGTCCGTGGCAATTTTCACCGGCAGAATACGGTTTGAAGATTACTACGCCTTTATGAAAAAATAATCAGGCCTTCTGCTAATTTCTCAAATGCAGGGCTGCTTAGGAATTGGCATATTTAGCCATGAATTCCTCAGCTTTTTCCACCATCAGGCGGCTTCCGCAGAAGAAAGGTACCCGTTCATGTAATTCACTGGGTTGAATTTCCATGATTCGATTGTAACCGTCACTGGCTTTGCCATTGGCCTGTTCTGCTAGGAAGGCCATGGGATTGCATTCGTACAACAATCTGAGTTTTCCCTTGCGCGCTTTACTGCTTCTCGGATATATATAAATACCTCCTTTGATCATATTCCGGTGAAAATCGGATACCAGGGAACCGATATAACGCGAGGTATAAGGCCGGTCTTCTTCTTCCAGCTGGCAGTATTTGATATAATCCTTTACCCCTTGTGGAAAGTGGATGTAGTTTCCTTCGTTGACAGAATAAATTGTTCCGGTTTCGGGAAACTCCATATTGGGATGTGAAAGGTAGAACGTGCCGATAGCAGGGTTCAGGGTAAATCCGTTCACCCCGTGTCCCGTGGTATAGACCAACATGGTTGAGGTACCGTAGACGATGTAGCCTGCTGCCACCTGTTTGGTTCCCGGTTGCAGAAAATCATCCATGGTAACCTCTGACCCGATCGGGGTAACCCTCCGGTAGATGGAAAAGATGGTACCCACAGGTACGTTGACATCTATATTGGAAGATCCGTCCAGGGGATCGATTAGCACTACATATTTATTCTGATGCTGTTCATCCTGACTGTTAATGGCAATAAAATCGTCTTCCTCCTCTGAAGCAATGCCGCATACGATCTCCCTGTTCTTTAGTGTTTGGATGAACTTTTCATTCGCGAGGACATCAAGTTTTTGCTGATCCTCACCCTGAATATTGGTGTCTCCTGCTGCCCCAAGGATGTCTACCAATCCGGCTTTATTTACTTCGTGGTTGACCACCTTTGCGGCCAATCTGATTGCGTTGATAAGTTTGGAAAGCTCTCCGGTTGAATACTTAAAAGCCGTTTGATGTTCAATTAGAAATTCGCCTAAAGTCTTATTTTTTTGTTCCATTCGCAGGTCAGGTTAATAAGTAAACAAATATCGGGTATTTTGTGATACAATATTTCCTGCGTCTCCCAAAGTGCTCTAAATATTTAACTTTGTGTTTTATTTGTAACAATGAAATCATTTGTCATCCGCGAAGCACGTAAAGCGGACATGCCCCGGGTTTTAGATCTCATCAGGGAATTGGCAGTTTTTGAAAAAGAACCTCAGGCCGTAGAGCTTACCGTTGGGCAATTGGAAGCGGATGGGTACGGACCTGAAAAGGCTTTTTACTGTTTGGTTGCCGAGGCAGAAGGAACGGTTGCGGGTATGGCCCTCGTATATCCAAGGTATTCCACCTGGAAAGGTGTCATCCTGCATTTGGAAGATCTGATCGTTACGGAAAGTATGCGTGGCAATGGATTGGGAGCGGCATTATTAGACGAAGTGGTCCGTTACGGAGCACAATTGGGGGTGAAACGCATTAGTTGGGAGGTGCTCGACTGGAATGAACATGCGATTGAATTCTACCAAAGCAAGGGTGCCCGACTCCTGAAAGATTGGGATGTAATTCATTTGGATGAGCAGGGGATTCAACAATACTTAAAAAACATATGAGAATATACAAATTCGGTGGAGCTTCGGTAAAAGATGCCGATGGAGTGCGGAATCTTATTGCCGTCCTGGATGAGACCGGACATGATAATACCTTTTTGGTCATATCAGCAATGGGTAAAACCACCAATGCCATGGAGGCAGTTGTAGACGGTTATTTCCAGGACAGGTCCTTGGTAAAGACCGCCCTTCAGGAAGTGAGGGAATTTCATCATGAAATACTAATGGATTTATTTCCGGAGAAGGAACACCCCATATATGGTGAGGTTAATGGTCTGTTTGAAGAAATCAGTGGATTTCTTGCCTGGAACAAATCCCCAAAATACAATTTTGTCTATGACCAGGTGGTGAGCTATGGAGAGTTACTTTCTTCCACTATTGTGAATGCTTTCTTAAACGTATCAGGAATTCCCAGCGAGTTTTTGGATGTTCGCAATTACATCAAAACCGATAGTAATTATCGTGATGTGAAGGTCAACTGGGAAAAGACACAGGAACGTATTGGAAAAGGCATTAAGAAAGGCCGGTTGTATATAACTCAGGGATTCCTGGGCAGTGATGATAACAATTTTACCACCACTTTGGGGAGGGAAGGCTCGGATTACACTGCTGCAATCCTGGCCTATTGCCTCAATGCAGAATCGGTTACTATCTGGAAAGATGTTCCCGGGGTTTTGAATGCAGACCCGCGCTATTTTGAGGAAACGCGATTATTGAACCAAATCTCCTATCGGGAGGCGATAGAGCTGGCCTTTTATGGAGCTTCAGTAATCCACCCGAAAACATTGCAACCCCTGCAAAGGAAAGAAATCCCACTGCAGGTAAAGTCATTTCTCAATCCGGGAAATCCCGGGACTACTGTGGGCAAAGGTGTAAAAATAGCCCCGGAGATACCCTGTTTTATTGTGAAGAAAAACCAGGTGCTGATGAAATTATCTTCTCTCGACTTTTCATTCATTGTGGAAGACAGCATCGGAGATTTGTTTAAACTACTTCACGACCACAAGATGAAAGTGGACCTAATCCAGAACTCGGCCATCAGTTTTTCGGTATGTGTTGATAACACCTTGGGCCGACTGGAGGATTTACTCGATGTCCTGAAGGGGAAATTTAAAGTGGTCCATTACGAGGGGGTGTCTTTATATACCATTCGACATTTCAACACGGAAGCTATTGAATCCCTGCAAAATGGCCGGGAGGTCTTACTGGAACAGCGTGGCAAGGAAACCTTGCAGTTGGTGGTACGCGGATAAATTCATGCTGAAGGAATTGAAAAATGCCAAAGCCCAATAGGCATTTTCCTATATTTACCAGAACAATCTAAACCGACATGTCTTTAGTAACCGGAAAAGAAGTAGCCAAAGCCATAAGCCTGGATAAGTATGGGTTTCTTGGGACATTTATGGGTTGGTTTCTGATGCAGATCACGCAAATTACCAGCATAAACCGGTTTTATAAAAAGCACCAGCACCTGGAAGCCCAGGAATTCCTGGAAAGTATCCTTGAGCATTATGAGATCAATTTTGAAATTCCTGAAGAAGACTTTAGAAGACTGCCGAAAGACGGACCTTATATTACGATAAGCAACCACCCACTTGGGGGTATTGATGGGATTTTACTATTAAAGCTGATGCTGCAGCGCCGACCGGATTTCAAGGTCATGGCCAATTTTCTCCTGCATCGGGTAGCCCCGCTGAAGCCTTATATCCTTCCGGTAAATCCCTTTGAAGATCGCAAGGACGTAAAAAGCAGTTTATCGGGATTTAAGAATGCCTTAGCGCACTTAAAAGAAGGACATCCGCTGGGCATCTTTCCAGCCGGGGAGGTATCCACATACAAGGATGGAAAGCTTATAGTAGACAGGCCGTGGGAAGAGGCTGCCATCAAACTCATACGCAAGGCTGAGGTCCCTATTGTTCCTATTTATTTTCATGCGCGTAACAGCAAATTATTTTACAGGTTATCCAGGATCCACGACATCTTCAGGACTGCCAAGCTGCCTTCGGAACTTACCACACAACGAAACCGGGTGATACGGGTAAGGATAGGGCAGCCCATTACTGTAAAAACCCAGCAGGAGCACCCAAGCCTGGATGAATTTGCAGACTTGCTGAGAAGGAAGACGTATATGCTCGCCAACGCCTATGAGAAGGAACGATTGATTGATCAAATCCCCGCTACTTTAAAAATTCCCAAACCACCACGGAAGATAGCGTCTGCTGTTCGTACCGAGGTCATTGAAGGAGAAATTGAAAAACTACGGGAAAAGGGTTGTCGTTTGTTGGAAAGCAAAAATTATGAGGTCTTTTTAGCTCAAAAAAACGATATGCCGTTTATCCTCCAGGAGATTGGGAGGCAGCGGGAACTTACTTTTCGTGCCATAGGAGAAGGGACAAATAGGCCCATAGACCTGGACCGTTTTGACAGTTATTATCACCACCTCTTCCTTTACGACAATCAGGAGAAGGCTATTGTAGGGGCTTATCGAATGGGGATGGGCGCTGAAATATTTAAGAAATACGGCATAGATGGTTTTTATCTGCAGGATCTTTTTGGATTTGAACCTGAACTATACGACATGATGCGCAGGTCCATTGAGATGGGCAGGGCTTATATCATTGAGGAATACCAACAGAAGCCTATGCCTCTCTTTTTGCTGTGGAAAGGCATTGTACATACAACTTTGCGATACCCGGAGCACAAGTACCTCATAGGCGGGGTAAGTATCAGTAACCAGTTTTCGAATTTTTCAAAGTCGCTTATGATTGAATTCATGAAGTCGAATTACTGGGATCCTTATGTGGCCCAATATGTACGGCCTAAAAAGGAGTTTAAAGTGAAGTTGAATGATGCCGATAAGGAATTCATTTTTGATGAAACCAAAGCTGACCTCAATAAGTTTGACCGGCTGATTGACGAGGTAGAGCCTGGAAGCCTCAGACTCCCGGTGCTGATCAAGAAGTATATCAAGCAGAATGCAAAAGTGGTCGCTTTTAATGTAGATCCGTTATTTAATAATTCAGTAGACGGCCTGATGTATATTAAGATAGCAGACCTTCCAGAAAGCACGGTAAAACCGGTTATGGAAGAATTCCAGGCTGAGCTGGAACGCCGACATATGGAAGGTACCCCTCCTAACTCCTGATTTCCTTTTCCAGAAAGTTTTTACAGAATTCCTTTATTTCATCCCTGGTCTCAACAAAAGCACGGTGGATTTCCTCCTCGGCCCCATTTACCTTAGATGGATCAGAAAAATTCCGGTGTATCCGTTCGGCATTTTTTGATGGAATGAAGGGGCAATTTTCTTTGGCATGATCGCACACCGTAATGATATAATCCCATTGAATTCCGTTGTATTCGTCCACATGATTGGAAGTATGCCCGGTAATGTCTATGCCGTCTTCTTTCATGATCCCCACAGCTCCAGGATTGAGTCCATGGGTTTCAATTCCGGCACTATAAACATCAATTTTGTCATTACCCATTGCATTCAAATACCCGTGAGCCATCTGGCTGCGGCAGGAATTTCCCGTGCAGAGCACTAAGACATTTTTCTTCATAAATGTATTTCAGATTTAAAATTTGTATTAACGTTAGGCCGCATAGTGCCAAACACCGCCTTCTTAGTCAATCCCCACTTTTTTGCTTCGGCGCTCAAAGATAATATTGTCGTACCAAATCCCATTTCGTTTTCCGATTTTCTCCCTTCTTCCAATAAGTCGGAAACCCATTCTTTCATGTAGTCGTATACTGCCTGTATTTTCAGGAAATATACCTGCCTGCAAGGTCCAGTAGCCTTCCGCTTCACTGGTGATTATCAAAATTTCCATCAGGGCTTTCCCCACTCCCCGGCCACGGGCTTGTTCAGAAACATATACGCTTACTTCTGCAACCCCCCCATACACACATCTTCCGGAGACGGGTGATAAGGCTACCCAGCCTATCAAACCATCCGGGGATTCTGCAACAAAGCGACAACCCGGGATATGAGCATTATCCCAGTCTTCATAGGAAGGTACAGATAATTCAAAGGTAGCATAGCCAGTGGAAATCCCTTCAGCATATATCCTGTTCACTTCCGGCCAATCAGCTGGGGTCATGCTCCTGATTTGAAATGCCGCCATTTAGAAAAGTATTATAGCTTGTCAGATACGGACTAATTAACAGCAACCGCTGCTGGGTGGACAACATGAAGCTTCTGCAGAAACTACTTCTTCACTAATGCCACAATCGGATTTGGCTTTGCAGTCTGTTTTATCTGCCATGAGCTTTATCCGCAACTGACTCTGGCCTATTTCCACATTGTGGACAGGGAGTTGTGCCGTGTGGAAGTGTGCATTTCCGTATTCGAATTTAATAACGGCGTCACCCTCCAGAGACTTAATTTTATCTACCGTATTGATAATGCTCATAGCCTTGAAGGCATTCATAAAGCTGCTGGAATCTTTTTCTTCCGGGCTCTCCCACAGCTGGATCACCGTTTCTTTCCAGAAATCGCTGCCCCTTCCGCAGTCTACGGCATCAACCGTAACATTCTTAATTTCGGTGATATGATAATTAGGGGCCACTAATTTGCCCTGTTGATATTCAAATAACACACTTTTACCCGGATGCTCTTCCAGGATTTTGATAAATTCTTTGGTTTTCATAGGATTCATAATTAGCAACAATTAATACGTGTTTGATCAAAGAATTGGTTTAATTCCTTTTGGATACTTTTCCATTTTCGAGGATTCAGACAGTAGCATATACTTTTCCCTTCAACCTCACCTTCGATTAGCCCAATACTTTTTAATTCCTTTAAATGCTGGGAGATGGTGGGCTGGGCCAATCCGATCTCCTCCACAATATCCTTGCAAATACAGGACTTTTGTTTACTTATGTATTCCAAAATCGCGATTCGTGCAGGATGGGCCAATACCTTAAAGGTTGAGGCTAAATCATTCTGGCGCAGATCAAATATTTGGGTCTTGGTAATTCCCATAATCATATTTTAACATCGCAATATTACGATATTAAAATAAATAAAAAAAGCCAATACAGGAATATTGGCCTTATTTCTCTTAAAACCAGGGTTTTTTTCCTGCCTGGTAGGTGTTGTAGAATTCCGCATCCGATTTGGTCAGGTAGATGATGCCTTCGATTAGCCCGATAAGTCCGGTAATCCATACCATGAACACCCCAATACCTATACAACTTAAGGCAAACCCTATCAAGGTCACTGCCAGCAGGATAATACCTTCCTTCTGGTATCCCAAAACAAATTTGTGGATTCCGAGTGATCCCAGGATTATGGCAAGTATACCGGCAAGGATTTTCTTGTTGTCACCCCCGGCATCTTTAAGCCCTTCTGTAAATTCCTGAGCGGTTTTTTTAGCTTCCTCCTTAAAGTCTCCGGCCTTTTCTTTTGCCTCTTCGGCAGCATCTTTTGCAGCATCTTTTGCATCTTCAAATGCTTCCTTGGCCTTATCTCCTAAATCTTTTTTATCGTCAGACATGGTTACAATTGTTGGTTAAAGTTGTCTAAATGTAACAAATTATTTGCTGCCCCAAAAGGATTTTGACCTGGGGACGAGGATTGCTATTGCGATTAATAATTCTTACTGAAAAGCACTGTCGACCGGTTCCCAAAGTTCGATCTTATTTCCTTCCGGGTCCAAGATCCAGCCAAACTTCCCGTACTCGTATTCCTCCATCTCACCTACTATGGTTACCCCTTCATCTTTGAGGGCTTTCAGAAGTTCTTTGAGATTCTCTACTCTGAAGTTCATCATGAATTCCTTTTTACTAGGAGCAAAGTAGCCGGTATCTTCCTTAAACGGACTCCACTGCGTAGAGCAGTCTTTACCTTCTGCGTCTTTCCACCAGAATGTACAGCCATACTGGTCTGTATTTAGTCCCAGATGTGTCCGGTACCAGGATTTGATTTTATCCGGATCCTGTGTCTTAAAAAAGAAGCCGCCCAAACCAGTAACCCTTTTTTTCATGATTATTACCTTTTAATGTTTTTCTCATATAACGCGATCCATTCAGCCACGCTCATCTTTCTTACCAGCTCTCCCAGTAGTTCGTAGGGAATAAGCTGGGGGTTTTTAAAACGAATGCAGCTTTTTCCCATATCCAGTTTGCGGGAACTGTGCTTTGGAAATTCGGATTTAAACCAATCCATCAATTTCGGCTCGGCATAAATACCCATATGATAAAAACCGATATGATTTTTCTGGGATGCCAGACTTAAAAAAGGCAGGGGTAATTCCGGGGTACAGTGGTAACCGCCTGGATAAATCGAATGTGGTACTACATAACCGATCATCCCATAATTCATGGTTTCCTCAAATCCCTCAGGTAAGTTTTCCAGAATTACCGTTCTCAATTTCGAAATTACTTGTTTTCGATCCGGGGAAAGTTCCTCCAGATAGGCTTCCGGTGTCTGTGCTTTTGAAATCATGACATTTATTTTTTCTGAAGTATTAATGCAGATATCAGGGAAATAATCAATCCTATTAAAGTTACGGTCATAAACATTACAAATGCTCCCAGGCCGCTGGTAATTTCCGGTATATCTCCCTCATAACCCTTTTCCAGCATAGCAGCCCGGTATTCTTCAATGAAATCCGGGTTAATTGCCGTGGTGTAGATGTAATCCGCAATAGCAAAACCCAGGGCAGTCAATAGGGAAATAAGCAAACCGATAGTTATGGCTTTGCCAAAACCTACCTTTCCCTCATTTTCTATATCGCGGAAATGCTTAATTCCAAAAAAGACAAAGCTCAGGGAAATGATTATTGAGAGATAACCAAGCACCTCCTGACTGGAGTAGGAGAGATCCTGACCAAAATACAGGGCAGAAAGAATAATAATCAGGCCTGCAATGAGCCCGTAGCTTCCGAATTTTAATACTGTTTTTTTCATGCTGATAAACTTTGTTGATTCGGATCAAAACTACCTGATATTTAGGATCCGGGCTTCATACTAAAGTACGAAATTGCTCCTACTAAAGTCCCAATAGGACATTTCAGATGATATTCAATTCCTTGGCAATCTGTATCGCCTGGGTCCTGCGCCGCGCATTGAGTTTAACCAATAGATTGGATACGTGTGTTTTTATAGTGCTTTCAGACAGGAACAGTTTTTCACCGATTTCCTTGTTCGAAAGGCCTTTGGAAATTTCTTGCAGTACCTCGTATTCCCGTTTACTAAGCCCCAGTTCTGCTATTTTTTTGGTGTCAATATGTTGCTGGGGATTATGATGCCTGGAAAGGCTTTTCTTGTTGATGTAAATACCGACAATGAAAAAAATCACTGCCACAACAGCAATGGTCCATTCTGTTCTCAGGTCCCCCCGAAAAATGGCATATTGACTGAGCTTAAATAGCAAAAGCAAGGCCAGTGCGAGCAACGCAAAGATCCCTATGGTTTTCCTCATTCAATAAAGTTAAGAAAATCTGGAACTGATCTTATCCAGGATGGTTTGGGCCAGCTTCACCTTACTTTCCTTGCTCCAACCTGCTACATGGGGGGTGAGCAGTACATTATCCGAAGCTATAAGATATTGAAATGCTTCCGGAAGTTCGCCTTTTGAGTAAAGGCTTTCAAATGACGTTTTTTCGTATTCCAGCACATCGAGTCCGGCACCGAGAATCTTACCTGATTTAAGGGCTTCAACCAGGTCATTTGTGTTCACACATTTACCTCTGGCAGTATTGAGCAACCAAAACGGTTTATGGAACAGCTCAATAAACGAATTGTTGATCATATATTCCGTCAATGGGGTTTGCGGGACATGTAAACTCAGGATATCTGTTCGCTGTTGTAATTCCATGATGCCCACCTGCCTGGCATGCTCATCACCAACACCACCTATGATATCATAGCAGAGAACCTCTACCTCGAAACCAGCCAATTTTCTGGCAAATGCTTTCCCCGTATTCCCATAACCGATAATGCCGACAGTTTTTCCCTGCAGTTCCTGTCCCCGATTCCCTTCGCGGTCCCAGATACCCTGTTGAATCTCTCTGTGTGCCTTGTTGAATTTATTGAATAGCGATAGGATCATCCCCAGGGCGTGCTCTCCCACGGCATTCCTGTTTCCTTCCGGGGCCGCCGCAAGGAAAATACCGCGTTCTTTGGCATAGTCCACGTCTATATTTTCCAAACCTGCTCCCACACGCCCGATGAATTTCAAATTGATGGCCTTTTTTAAAAATTCCTTATCCAGGCCAATGCGGCTTCGGATGATTATGCCGTCGTAAGCATTTATGCGTGCCCCCACTTCTTCTTTACTGGACGTATAGTCGGCCTCATTCTGGAAACCCAGTTTTTCAAGTCCCTCCCAAAGCAAGGGGTGATTGGTGTCTAGATGCAGTACTTTCATTCAGATTTTGGGATAGTGAGATTTGGTTTTCTCGGTCAGTACATTTCCGGTATGCCGGGTCGATTTTTTTTCAAACAATAAGAGGTGGACCTCTTCTTCTCCCAGGGTTGCAGGGCAATGTTCCACACCTTTTGGAACAACGATGAGTTCCCCCTCCCGAACGATCTCGGTCCGATCTCTGAACTGCATTTGCAGGGTCCCTTTCAGCACAAAAAACAATTCATCCTCTTCCTCGTGCTGGTGCCAGACAAATTCTCCCTTGATTTTGGCCAGCAGTACCTGCATATCTTCAATTTCAGCTATCTGACGGGGATGCCACAGATCCTGGAATGCAGTTAATTTTTCTTTTAGGTTAACAGGAATCATACGTTATCTTTTAGTGTTTCCGGTTGCCCCTTAACAATGAATTCAAACAGGTCATCACGGGTATAGTGGCCATTGGGATCAAAATCGAGTTTACTTCGGGTAACCTCATCCAGGTCAAGGGAGGCAACCAATACCCCAGCCTTGTCCCAGAGGGGTCCTTGCAGGATCTTTCCCATTGGGGAAACGATCACGCTTCCTCCACGACACATGGCTTCAGTGTCGTCCTGTAAAAAGGGCAAATAGGCCTCGGGGTACATGGACTTCGTAAAATACTGGTTGCAACCCAGTACAAAACACCGGCCTTCCAGGGCAATATGTTGTAAGGTAGACGTCCATGATGTTCGGGCATCTGCGGTAGGGGCAATGTAGAGCTGCACTCCCTTTCTGTACATGGAAACACGGGCC
>CAJHYA010000060.1_pt1 | contig 38833 bp, 39 predicted proteins | sample 9198611 | NCBI WGS metagenome assembly CAJHYA01 (sample SAMEA7708353, study PRJEB35096) | sediment metagenome | biome: marine neritic benthic zone biome [ENVO:01000025]; feature: sediment [ENVO:00002007]; material: shallow marine sediment [ENVO:03000034] sea grass bed [ENVO_01000059] ... | reverse complement strand
TTCCCAAGAGTTATCGGATACTCAGAGCTAAGCTGGACCGATGAAGAAAATCGGGATTGGGAACAATTTAAAGTGCGCCTGGCCAACCAGGCTCCATTCTTGGATCGGATGGACGTAAAATACTATCCTTCACCCCGTATTGACTGGGCAAAGAGCAAATACTCCTATAAGGATATAAGAAAGGATTGACGGTTTTGCTTATTCTTCTTCTGAAGAAACAGATTCCTCAGGCTCTTTGTCTGAAGAGAAGTCGTTGATCCCATTATCGTGCAGGATATTATACCACTGGATAACTTTTTTGATATCGCTTGGGTATACCCGGTCTTCGTCATAGTTTGGGAGTACCTCAAAAAAATATTCCTCAAGATCCAGTTTGCTCGACTTATGCCCGATACTTGTTTTGGCACCCTTTTCCTTGTCCTTGATTTTCTGGAATACCGCAGCTAAAGGCAGTTCTTCTTCCAGGGTATACACCGCTATTTCGGATAAGACACTGACGTTACCCCGCATGCCTACCGTTATTTTTTTTCCGTCGAGCAGGGACTCGGCAACAAAACCGGAGCGCGTTTGGGTAATCAATCTGAACAAACCTGGTTTACCCCCAATGGATAATATTTTTTCTAAACTCATAAACCTTTTTGGAATTTGAAGACAAATATGAAATAATTATTCGATTCCCGCTTTTATCTTCCTTTTTTGAGTGCAGGGAATCGCATTCTATAATCCACTTCGATTTTACCTTTGGAAATATTGTTTAACCTGCCCTTGAGCAATCTTTTCTTCAGCGAAGAAAGTTTATCCGTAAACAGTATGCCCTCTATATGGTCGTATTCGTGCTGAATGACCCTGGCCAAAAGGCCATTATAGGTATCTTTTTGTGTTTTGAAATTCTCATCCTGGTACCGGATAGTGATGGTATCCTTCCGGGTCACATCCTCCCGTATATCGGGAATACTGAGGCATCCCTCATTAAACGACCAATTGTCTCCCGTTTCCTCTTCGATATGGGCATTTATAAATACTTTCTTAAAACCGTCAAGTTCCTTTTGCTCTTCTGCCGTGAGTTCCTCATCTTCGGCAAATGGGGTAGTATCCACTACAAATAAACGTATGGGAAGGCCTACCTGCGGTGCTGCAAGGCCCACACCATTTGCTTTATACATGGTTTCCCACATATTTTCAAGCAGGGTTTTCAATTCAGGGTAATCCGGGTCAATATCAGTTCCCACTCTTCGTAAAACGGGATCCCCATATGCTACAATTGGTAGTGTCATTTAATTCTAACTTCTATCGAGATAGGCCTGTAAAATTAGGGTGGCACTAATTTCGTCTATCAGGGCTTTATCTTTTCTTTTCTTCTTTTTCATCCCTCCTTCTATCATACTTTTGACAGCCAGCTTGGAGGTAAAGCGTTCGTCCTGTCGTTCCAAATCAATTTCAGGATATCGTAACTGAAATTCCTTAATGAATTTGGCGATCAATACTTCGGATTCTGAGGGCTTGTCGAGCATTTGCCGGGGTTCCCCTACTATGATCAGATCCACTTCTTCGTCATCCAGATACTGGTCCAGAAAATCAAAAAGTTTTGTCGTTTCAACAGTAGTCAGTCCGGAAGCGATCATTCTAAGTGGGTCAGTAATCGCAATTCCTGTTCTCACTTTCCCATAATCCAATGCGAGTACCCTGCCCAAATTCAATTTTTTGCAAAAATAACGCTTATTCTGTTATCGCTGTAAATTTTGGCACTTTTATAAGACTCAAGAATTATCTTTGCCCAAAATTGAGGCAACCATGGAACTTAGGAAGACCATTGAAGAAGCCTGGGAAAACCGGGAATTGTTAAAGCAACCAGATACTCAGAAAGCCATCCGGGAGGTTATTGACGAAATCGATTCTGGTCGCCTCAGGTGTGCAGAACCCGTTGCTGGTGGATGGCAAATAAATGAATGGGTAAAAAAGGCGGTCGTCCTGTATTTCCCAATTCAGAAAATGGAAACCCTGGAAGCTGGGATTTTTGAATATCACGATAAGATTCCCCTTAAAAAGGGATATAAAGCTAAGGAGATTCGCGTGGTTCCCCATGCCGTAGCTCGTCATGGTGCATATATTGCTCCGGGTACCATCCTGATGCCGAGTTATGTGAATATCGGTGCTTATGTGGATGAAGGAACCATGGTAGACACCTGGGCTACAGTCGGAAGCTGCGCACAGATTGGAAAGCATGTTCACCTGAGCGGTGGGGTTGGCATTGGGGGTGTCCTGGAACCCTTGCAGGCAGCACCTGTTATAATTGAGGACAATGCTTTTATTGGAAGCCGTTGCATCGTAGTGGAAGGGGTACGCGTGGAAAAGGAAGCCGTTCTCGGGGCTAATGTAGTTCTAACTGCAAGTACCAAGATCATAGACGTTACCGGTACCAGCCCGGTGGAAAGTAAAGGTAGGGTTCCGGCCCGTTCAGTTGTTATACCAGGTAGTTACACTAAACATTTCCCTGCCGGGGAATTTCAGGTCCCTTGCGCCCTGATTATAGGAAAACGTAAGGAAAGTACTAATAAAAAAACATCGCTGAATAATGCATTGAGGGAATACAATGTTGCCGTTTAATCAGAGGAAAGTGATAGTTTTACATAATTTTTCCAATCTTTTTCAGTTATTAAAAATGGACATATGTTCCAACCAAACTGAAGGTCACCATAAATGAGTACGTCGCAAGAGAAAATATCGGCATTAATAATAACCTATAATGAAATAGGCTACATTGAGCGCTGTTTAGCGTCCATTTCCTTTGCAGATGAAATTATTGTAGTGGACAGCTACAGCACGGACGGCACCTATGAGTATTTGCTGGCACAGCCTAACGTAAAGGTAATACAGCATCCATTCCATAATTTCACAGCACAGAAATCATTTGCCCTTAAACAGGCGCAACACGACTGGATACTCTTTGTAGATGCAGATGAAGTTGTTTCATCAACCTTAAAGGATGAAATCCTGGATACCGTATCCGGTAACCCTCAGCACGCCGCATATTGGTTCTACCGTACATTCATGTTCCAGGATAAAGTTTTACAATTCAGTGGCTGGCAAACAGATAAGAATATTCGCTTATTCAGAAAAAGTAAGGCACGGTTCAGCGATAAAAAGATAGTGCATGAAACCCTGGAAGTAAACGGAACATCCGGTGTTTTAAAAGAGAAGCTTACCCACTACTGTTATAAGAATTACGAGGATTACAAGAATAAAATGCTCACCTATGGCCGGATGAAAGCCAAAGAAGCATTTTACAAAGAAAAACACTTTAATTATTTCTCCTATGTGCTAAAACCTGCGTGGAAGTTTGTAAATCACTACATCCTGCGACTGGGTATCCTGGATGGCAGAAAAGGACTTACCATCTGCTACCTCAATGCGCTTTGTGACCTGGAGCGCAACCGGGAATTAAAAAACCTGGAGAAAAAAAATGAGCTTGCCTACTATTTGGTGATGCCGTAATCGGTCCAGGCCAAATGCTGCTTCCTCGTTTCCTTACGTATCGCCCTGTTTTTTTCAATTGACTCAGGTGTTTTGTATCCCCGCTTGTGATCCAGGTGGACACATACCGCACTGTAACGTCGTTGTTTTGACTTTATTCCCAGATTGAATAAACGTTCTCCAAGCTCCCGGTCCTGGCCACCGTACTGCATCCGTTCATCAAAACCATTCACTTTCAGGATATCTTCTTTCCAACCGGAGGAATTATGTCCATTCCAACTGGCATTGGTAGGGGTGATCGAATTCAGGATCTTTGACAAAAACCCGTTTGAGGTGAGTTTATTATTCTTGAAAGATTGAGGAATACCTTTGGATTTCAACCATTGCATACTAAAACAATGTTGCTTTTCTATATCTTCCCGGGTGATCATCCTGGAAATGTTCATGGGCAACATATAGTAGCCCCCGGAAATAAAATACCCCTTTTCCTTATTGATATAATGCACCAGCGCAAAATCTTCCCTGGGAATACAATCCCCATCGGTCATGATAATATACTCTGCATTACAGGCGGTTATAGCTTTGTTTAGGATGCGCGACTTTTGAAATCCATCATCTTCCTGCCAGACATGGACAATGGGATAGAAAACCTCCCTGGCCATTTTCTCTATTAATGCCCGCGTTGCAGGTCCGGAACCGTCATCAGCAATCACTACTTCAAAATCCCGAAAGAGCTGACAATTAAATCCCCAGAGGACCTTTTCCAACCAGTCTTCAGAATTATAGGTGCTGACAACAACAGATATTTTTGGTGGCTCCATCTTATTAAGCGTACATCCTGCAAAAATAGGAAAGTCTGGCGTATGGTATATCTTTGCAGGGTCATTTAAAGCAAATCTCCTTGAAGAAGGCCATTCTTGGAATACTAAAAAAATTCAAGTTCCTGCCTCCCCCGCTCTACGTTAAGATCTACTACGAGTATTATACGGGTAAGAAGCTGGACCTGGATCATCCTAAGGAATTTAACGCCAAGATCCAGTGGCTAAAGGTTTATTACAAAAACCCGCTGCTGACCCAACTGGTAGATAAATATTCGGTGCGGGAATATGTTAAGCAGCAGGTGGGCGAAAAGTATCTGAATGATTTACTAGCGGTGTATGACAAGGTGAATGAGGTCGATTTTGATGCGCTACCCGATCAGTTTGTGATCAAAGGAGTACACGGCTGTCATTTTAATCTGATCGTTCCCGACAAATCCAGGCTGAAACCACTCAAGGCGCGCTATCTTTTGACCAAATGGATGCATAAGAACCAATACTACCGTGGGGGACTGGAGTGGGCCTATAAAGATGTAACCCCAAGATTAATCGCTGAACGTTATCTGTCCGAAATGGGAAAAAATGTAATCAACGATTATAAGTTTTTTTGCTATTCCGGGATTCCCAAATTTGTACAGATCGATATAGGCCGTGGCATAGAGAATTTTCGTTGCTTTTATGATATGGAGTGGAACAAACAGGCTTTTAACGTTGGCCACACCACTTTTTACGAAGGAGAACTTTCCCCTCCGGAGAATTTTTCAGAAATGAAATCGGTTGCCACTAAACTAGCCGCTGATTTTCCTTTTGTACGGGTAGACCTGTACAGTATTGACGGGCAAATTGTTTTTGGGGAAATGACCTTTTATCCTTCGGATGGAAGAAATGAATTTAGTCCGGAAGAATACAACCGGATCCTGGGTGATTATTTGCAACTCCCTGACCCCTGGGAGGCGTGATGGATTAAATAATGCCGAAATATGGGCATGAGAGAAGAAATTGAAAAGTGTTTACACGTTTTGCAGGAGGGAGGACTAATAGTCTATCCCACGGATACCGTGTGGGGGATTGGATGTGATGCCACCAATAAGGAAGCTGTAAAAAAGGTGTATGCCCTTAAAGAACGGGAAGATTCCAAAGCGTTGATTTGTCTGGTGGCCAATCAGGCAATGTTGGAACGCTACGTGCCCGAGGTCCCGGATCTGGCCTATGACCTCATGGACCTGAGCACCAAACCCCTGACCATTATTTACGACAATCCCAAGGGTATCGCTGATAATTTGATTGGCAGTGATAATACCCTGGCCATACGGGTCGCCTCTGACCCTTTTTGTCAACAGCTGATCAAAAGGTTCAGGAAACCTATAGTTTCTACCTCAGCGAATTTGGCCGGAGCGCCTACACCCGCTTCTTTCAACCAAATCAGTTCCCCCATTTTAAAAGGTGTGGACTATGTGGTAGCTTTGCATCAGGAAGCCAGTAATCAGCAGTCATCGTCTATTATTAAGTTGGGTAAGGACGGTACCGTCAGGGTAATCCGAGAGTGACATGAAAGGGAATTACAAAGAAGCATTAGGGGATCCGATTTTTGAAAAAATCTCTGCCGCAGCCCAGGAGCTGCAGGTAGAGTGCTATGTTATTGGGGGTTATGTGCGCGACTTCCTTCTGAATCGCGGCACCCCTAAAGACATTGATGTAGTTGCAGTAGGGGAAGGAATTGCTCTTGCCAGGAAGGTCGCCGCTCTGCTTCCCGGCAATCCCCAGGTAAAGATCTTCAAGAATTTTGGCACCGCTATGATCAAATATCGGGACAAAGAGCTGGAGTTCGTTGGAGCAAGGAAAGAAAGCTACCACAGGCACAGCCGTAAGCCTGTTGTCGAAAGCGGGACACTAGAGGATGATCAAAGGCGCAGGGACTTCACGATAAATGCCCTGGCCCTGTCACTTCAATCCAGGGATTATGGCGCCCTGGTGGACCCATTTTCGGGCATGCGCGACCTGAAAGAAAAAATTTTACGTACGCCTTTGGACCCGGATATTACCTACTCGGATGACCCGCTGAGGATGATGCGCGCCATTCGGTTTGCCACTGAACTCAGGTTTACTATTCACAAGGATTCCCTTAAAGCCATTTCCGAAAATCGGGATCGGATCAAAATTATTTCGAAAGAACGCATCGTTGAAGAACTCCATAAGATCCTGTCTTGTGACCAACCTTCCAACGGGTTTCAGCTCCTGCACGAAACCGGACTACTGCCCATTATCCTGCCTGAACTAACTGCACTTGAGGGTATCGAAGAGGTAGAAGGGCAGCGCCATAAAGATAATTTCTGGCATACGCTTGAGGTCGTTGATAATATTTCCAAAAGCACGGATAACCTGTGGCTTCGATGGGCGGCACTACTTCATGACATTGGGAAAGCCACCACCAAACGCTTTGATCCCAAAATTGGCTGGACCTTTCACGCCCATGAGTTTGTGGGCTCAAAAATGGTATATAAACTTTTCAAGAGGCTGCGTATGCCCCTCAATGATAAAATGAAGTTTGTACAGAAAATGGTGAGGATGAGTTCCAGGCCCATCATTCTTTCGGATGAATATGTAACGGATTCTGCCGTGAGGCGGCTGGTCTTTGATGCCGGGGAACATGTGGACGACCTTATGACCCTTTGCGAAGCAGATATCACTACCAAAAATCCCAGAAAGCAGCGTAAATACAAGAATAATTTTAAGCTTGTAAGAGAAAAAATCATAGAGGTGGAGGAGCGCGATCGAATCCGGAATTTTCAACCTCCGGTAAGTGGGGATGATATCATGAAGGCCTTTGGCTTAAAACCCTGCCAGGAAATAGGCATTATAAAAGAGGCTATCAAGGAAGCTATACTCGAAGGTGAGATCCCTAATGAATTCGATCCTGCCTATGCCTTTATGCTGCGAAAGGGAAAGGAGATCGGGTTAAAACAAATATAAAATTCACCAGACTCCAGGTAAATTTCTGGGAAGAACCTTAATTTTGCACGCTACACTGATCAAGCTATGAAAAAGAGATACCGAACCCTGGCTAAAACCTCACTCATACTGGTATACCTGGTTATTATGGCTGGTGCCATTGTGCGCATGACAGGTAGTGGCATGGGCTGCCCGGACTGGCCAAAGTGTTTCGGTTACCTTATCCCACCAACCCAGGAAAGCGAGTTGATCTGGACCCCTGGAAAAGGGTACGATAAGGGACAGGTAATCATAAGGAACGAAAGTCTTTGGGTAGCCCAAAAGACGTTTGTGTCTGAATCCAATTATAATCCTGAAAACTGGGCTGCATACGATAAGCATGATTACGCTGTATTCAATGCCTTTCATACCTGGACTGAGTTTATAAATCGTCTCCTCGGGGCCTTGGCCGGTCTGGCTACCTTGATCCTGGCAATAAGCTCCCTGGGCTACTGGAAGGAACGAAAAAGGATTACGATACTTTCGATAGTGGTTGTTCTGGCCATGGGCTTTCAGGCATGGCTCGGTGCTACTGTAGTTTATTCAGTTCTTGAGCCGGTAAAAATTACAACCCACATGATGATGGCCCTGGTCATTGTAGCGCTGTTGCTTTATCTGATACAACAAACCCGGGAAACAAATCTCAGGAATAAACCCAGTCGGTTACTGCGTAAGCTCATGCCCGTAGCCCTGGTACTGACTCTGATACAGGTAGTTCTGGGGACACAGGTACGGCAATTTGTTGACGAGCAAATTGAACAGCTTGGGGATGTGGCCAAGGACCTCTGGCTGGCTGACCCTACCTTGCAATTCTATATCCACAGATCATTCTCTGTCGTCGTCCTATTACTGAATGCTTATCTCGCTTACCACATCTTTAAGAACAAACTGGGATTTGCCAAGATCAACTGGGTAATGGGGCTATTATTGGTTGAGGTAGCCACGGGTTTGTTGATGTACTATGCTGATTTTCCATTCAGCAGCCAACCGCTTCATCTTTTCGTTGCTACTTTGCTTTTCGGGGTACAGTTCTTCTTGCTCCTCGAAGTGGCTACAACCACCAATAAGGTAAAAACTTCGTAATTTTGCCTGTGATCAGCGTCGCTATGATATACAAGATCAGAATAATACTGGATACCGAAGATGATATTTTCAGGGATATAGAGATCGAAGGTTCAAATACCCTGGAAGATCTTCACAACGCCATTACACAGGGTTTTGGATTTCTCGGTAATGAAATGGCTTCGTTTTATACCTGTGATGAACGCTGGAACCAGGAAGATGAAATACCACTCTTTGATGTGAGTGAAGGGGAATCTGCAGTTCGTCTTATGAGTGAAACTATGCTTCAGGACATCCTTACCGAGGATAACCCACGTCTCATTTATGTTTATGATTTCCTCAGCATGTGGACCTTTTTTGTAGAACTGGCTGATATCGTGGCAAAGGAAGACGGTCGCTCCTACCCTAATCTGCTCTTTAGTTTCGGAGAATTACCAGATTCACCTCCCGAAAAGCAATTTGAGGCCGAAGAGGGTATGGACTATGACGATTCGCTGGAAAACTATGAGGATCTGGACTTCGATGAAAATTGGAATTAGCCGGCCTGATTGCTGCTTCCTGCTTTACCCCTTATTTAGATCGATCTTTTTTGTCAGAAGCTGCTTCATGCTCACATCCTGGTAATTCCGTTTCACAAAATCCAGGGCCAGATACAGAAGCTGCCCCATCGTCTTGCAATTTTTGAATTTCATGTCGTGAGTAAGGTCATAAATCTGTTTGCCGAGTAATTCTATATTTTCCGGCAGGGATATGTCATCTTCCTTGCAAATATTGACCAGACGGTTGATACGTTCTCCTGAACTGATAATCCTTTTGGCCACGATAGACCGTTCTTCGATCTTATACTGATCAACAGAATCCGGGATCAACTTGTTTTGTACCATTTCAACCATGGTATAATTCTCTTTGAAGAATTGTGGCCTATAGACCTTTAATTTTCCTTCAAAGCTCTGCTGGTCAAAATCGATAGCCCGGATTTTATAGATCACATGATCAAAATCGTGCATAGGTACGATCACGTAGTTATAGGAGCGCATATCTCCCAACAACCGTATCATACAGCGTTCGTTAAACTTGACAAATTCCTTGGCTAGTTGGGCCTTTTCCGATTCCGTGCAATCCGGCAGCATTTCCTTGATAAAAACATCCCCCGGGATACCGGCAATATGTTCTTCAATCAAGGTGTCCTTGTGCACAAGAAAATTTAAATTATGAGGCGAGAGGATATGTTCCAGTTCAAGGCCGTAAATACGGGAGGCATCCGTCTTTTTTACATAGAAGTACAGGAAATTATCATTTAAAATGTTCCTTACCTTGATACGGAAAGGTTTCGAATTTCCGAACGTACAAAAATCTACTGCATCGATATTGAGGTATTGAAAGATATGATCGCTCCCATCTGAATGGAGGATGGAATATACCTGCTTCAGGCTTTGATCAATTTCTGTTCTGTCGGAATCCGAATAATATACCCTTACCCACAGGGTATCCTCCCCATTGTCGTCATAGACTACAACAGAACCTGCAAACCTCAGCAGGTCTTCATAAAAAATAGGGATTTCAATTTTCCGGTTGTACTTTTCGAGGTAGGCATCCAACTTCTCACTTACCGGATATGCCGGTTTTTTCTTCGACATTAATGGTTCCTGACCCATAAAAACTGTTAATTTTAATTTCTTGTAACAAATTAGTGATTTCTTCGTCAAGTTACTATACAACCAATATAGATTTCCCATTGGAAACCATTTTAACTGTCAACCAGCTCACTAAAAAATTCGGGTACCTCACCGCGGTAAAAGACCTGTCGTTCTCTATACAAAAAGGTAACGTTTATGGCATTCTCGGGCCTAATGGTAGCGGAAAATCCACTACCCTGGGCATTGTCTTGAACGTAGTAAACGCAACCAGTGGTTCATTTACCTGGTTCGATGGCAATACCTCAACACATGATGCCCTGAAAAAGGTAGGTGCCATTATTGAAAGGCCGAACTTTTATCCCTATATGTCGGCCGTACAAAACCTTAAACTGGTCTGTAAGATCAAGGAAGTATCCTACGATAAGATCCGGGAGAAGCTGGAACTGGTTGGGCTTTGGGAGCGGAAAGACAGCAAGTTCAAGACGTACTCTCTGGGAATGAAGCAACGTCTCGCGATCGCTTCTGCTCTGCTAAATGATCCGGAGATCCTGATACTTGACGAACCTACCAACGGATTGGATCCACAGGGGATCCATCAAATACGTGAAATAATCAAACGAATTGCTAAACAGGGCACCACGATCTTGCTGGCCTCGCATCTGCTGGATGAAGTGGAAAAGGTCTGTTCCCATGTAGTAATTCTCAGGAAAGGTGCAAAATTATATTCAGGCAAAGTAGATGGCATGCTTGCCAGTCATGGGTTCTTTGAACTTAAGTCGGATAACAATGAGCGGCTGAAGGGCCTGCTTAAGGAACACGGTGGTTTTGGAGAAGTGAAAGAAGAACTGGGGCTTGTGACTGCTTTTCCAAAAGATGAAATGAACGCCAAGGAACTGAATAACTACCTTTTTGATAAAGGCCTCGTGCTTTCACACTTACTCAAGAAGAAAGAAAGCCTGGAAGAGCAATTCCTTACCCTAACCGAAAGACAAACGGTTTAATCCTGAAATTCATGAAGCGACTCCTTCAAATAGAATTTATCAAACTCTGGAACAACCGTGCCAGCCGGGTCCTTATATTGTCGTATTTCATACTGCTGACGTCTATCGCACTGATAGCAGCTATCAAATTTGACATCGGCCCCGTTAAGTTTCACCTTGCTGAACAGGGGATCTTTAATTTTCCGTATATCTGGCACTTCAATACATTTATTACGGCCTTCTTCAAGCTGTTTCTCGCCATAGTCATTGTGTCCATGATGGCCAATGAATACAGCAATAAGACCATAAAACAAAATCTGATAGACGGCCTCTCAAAAAAGGAATTCATTTTCTCTAAATTCCTGACCGTTATTTCCTTTGCTCTGATTTCCACCGTTTTTGTATTCGCGGTTTCCATGATCCTCGGATTGATATATTCAGATTATAATGAACTCTCCATTATCTTTTCAGATCTACAATTCCTGCTGGCATTTTTCATCAAGCTCGTTGGTTTTTTCTCCTTCTGCCTCTTTCTGGGAATACTGGTAAAGCGTTCTGCCTTTGCCCTGGGCTTCCTCTTCCTGTGGCAGGTAATTGAAGGTTTTGTGCGGGGTATGATCCGCTGGAAGCTGTTTGATGGAGATACCACAGATTCGGTCATGGCCTTCTTTCCCCTGAATTCTATGTTTAATCTTATAAAGGAGCCCTTTTCTCGCCTTAGCGCAGTCCAAACGGTTGCGGATCAGATCGGGGAGGAAATCCCCTTAGACTACCATGTACATGGATATGAAATGCTCATTGTTTTGGGCTGGACCGCCGTTTTTATCTATTTATCGTACGCCTTGCTTAAAAAGAGAGATTTATAGTATCTTGTGGTGTTTGCTAGAACACTATGAAAAAGATTGCCGCATGTTTGCTCCTTCTCATGCTTTTCCCCCTGTTACTATGTGCCCAGGGAGAGACCTCCAATTGGTTTTTCGGAAACAATGCGGGAATCCGTTTTAACAATGACGGAACGGTTAGCGCTGTTCCGAAAAGTTCGATAAATACTTTTGAAGGTTGTGCCTCCATTTCAGATGCGCAGGGCAATCTGTTGTTTTATACGGATGGTGTTACGGTGTACGACCGAAGCCACGAGATCATGCAGAATGGTAAAGGGCTGTACGGCGACCCCTCAAGCACGCAATCAGGGATCATTGTCCCATTTCCTGAATCAACAAATCGTTTTTACATCTTTACCATAGATACCAGCACTTTTGAAGGGGACCCCGACTATGGCCTTAATTATTCTATCGTGGATATGACTGAAAATAGCGGCCTGGGGGCCGTTACTGTGAAGAACGTCAACCTGCTCAAGGATTGTTCGGAAAAAATATCTGCAGTCTTACGGAGTTGTTTTGACAGGTCTATTTGGGTTACAACTTTGGGGTCGGCAAATGGTGCTGAAGGTCTTTTGGATACATTCTACGCTTTTGAGGTTAGCCCGCAAGGCCTGAATCTTAAGCCAGTGATATCTACTTTAACCAATTTTGGGGTAGAGGATCCCAGGGGATACATGAAATTCTCTGCTAACGGGCTTAAGATGGCCGTAGCCAATTCCAATGACGGATTGTACCTATTTGATTTTGACGCACAAACCGGCATCGTATCAAATCCTGCGGAAATTTTTATTAGTGGGGTTAACAAAATCCCGTATGGGGTTGAATTTTCTCCAAATAATCGCTTTCTCTACGTTCATTCTAGTGAAGGGATCCGCCCCAACAGTACCAATTTCTCCTATTTACTGCAATTTGACCTGGAAGCCCCCAACATTTCGAATTCTCAGGTAATCCTGGATGAACGCAATATTTTTCGTGGGGCATTGCAATTGGGCAGGAACGGGAAGATTTATCGAACCCTGTCAATTAATTATAACATCGGAACCCCCTATTTGGGAGTGATACATAATCCCAATGAACCCGGACTTGCCGCGGGATATGAACACGATGCAATTTCGTTAAACGGTAAAATGGCCACACAGGGGTTACCGCCGTTTATACAATCCTTTTTTAATAGCACTCCCCTGGTGCGCAATGAAGATGGCACAAGCAGCAGTACCCTGACGTTATGCCTGGGTGATTCCCTGGTTCTGGAGGCAGACCAAATACCCGGGGCCACCTACTTTTGGGAAAAAGATGGGGAACCCCTTGATTTTTTTTCGGGCAACCAGCTACAAATTAATACTACCAGTCAATCCGATGCCGGATTATACCGGGTGGAAATCCTGAGTCCGGATCCGCAGGAATGTCCTGTCATAGGGGAATCCCTGGTAAAAATTATTCCAAAACCTGATCCTGTCCTAAGCGTGACACAATGTGATGTGGACCTGGATAATACGACGGATGGAATAACAACAATTAACCTAAGGGAGGTAATTGAAAATCCCGATGTAAGTTTTAGCTTTTACGAAACCCTTGCAGATCGCAATGCAGATCAGGCCATTGCAAATGTTACCACTTATCAAAATTCAGAGCCATTCAACCAAACACTGTACTATAAAGCAACCAATGTGCTGGGTTGTGTTAGCCTTGGGGAAGTCGAAATTACCGTGAGCCCTGTAAATATTAGCCAAAGTTCGTTTGGACCCTTATATGCCTGCGGCAATTCCGATCAACTGGAGAGCACGTTTGACCTGCAACAAATTGTCGATAGCTATACTAATGTATCCGTGCAGTTTTATGCAGATCTGACTGATCTTTCCCTCCAGACCAATCCCCTGCCCCTGAACTATATGTCGACATCTGCTACTATCTATGCCCGTCTTCAAAATCAAGCGGGCTGCCAGGGTGTTGAATTAATTGACCTGGTAGTTAGTCCGACTCCCCAACCAGAAATGCCCCCCATCTATTACCTGTGTTCAGATGGTGGTGAAATCCCACTTTATGCTCCTCCAGGTTATGACCGGTATAGCTGGTATAAATGGGAAGCTGGGGGAACACTATTACCCCTGGGAAGCAGGGCCAAGATCATTTTACAGGAAATTGGCCGTTACCAGCTTGTAGCAAGCTACGAATACGAAGCATCGGGTAAATCCTTTACCTGCAGCAAAGGGGTGTCATTTGAGGTGGTTGCCACCGATAAGGCCCGAATTGAATCTGTGGAAGTAGCCGATTTTTCAACAGACAATTCAGTTAAAATAAATGTGGTTGGTGAAGGGCAGTACCAGTATTCCCTGGATGGGATAACCTATCAGGAAAACAATGTTTTCAGGGGTTTAGAACCCGGGGTTTACACTATACACGTTAAGGACAACCTGGGATGTGGCATAACCCGAAAGGAAATTGCTGTAATGGGATATCCTAAATTCTTTACCCCAAACGGAGACGGCATTAATGATTATTGGCAGGTTACCGGGATTGAAGGGGAGATTGGTGTCAATTCAAGAATCTTTATTTATGATCGCTATGGCAATGTGGTGACCCAAATTCTGCCCAGCGAAATGGGCTGGAATGGCCGCTCAAATGCGCGTGACCTCCCTGCTGCAGACTATTGGTTTAGTATTAGCCTCCGGGATGGCAGGATATTTAAAGGACATTTTGCCTTGAAAAGATAGCCATGAGAAAAGTTAGAAACAGTTGGGCTTTATTCCTGCTGATGCTGATTTTTCATCAGCTATCGCAGGGTCAGGCATGTCCAACCCCGGTATTTCCTCAGGATGGACAAACCGTTCCCGTTGAAACGATTATTAGCTGGACTGAGGTCGTGGGAATTACAGCTTATAAAATACGTGTGGGAACAACTCCCGGAGGTTCCGAAATCACCCCATTGATTTCCACAGGTTTGTCGACTAGTTATAATCCCCTGGGATTACCCGAGAATAGCCAGATTTTTGTAGAACTCTATATTTTTAACCGGACACAAGGGGATACCCTTTGTAGTACGTATAGTTTTTTTACGGATAGTTTTACGACACCACCCGGATGTACAGAATTAGTTTCACCGGCAGATGGTGAACAAAATGTACCCGTGCAGTCGGTGATCCGTTGGAGGTATAGTCCCACAGCTACCAGCTACCGGGTTTCCCTGGGAACAACAGCAGGGGGCACGGACCTGCTGAATGACCAACCGGTATTAGGGGCACTGCAGTATGATCCCGTTCCCGATTTACCTCCGGAAACCGATATATATGTAACCATTATTCCGGAGAATCGTCTGGGACAAGCAGTAAATTGTCAGGAATTCAGTTTCCGAACTGGTCCATTGGCTACTATCCCTTCCTGTTCTTCCATAATCTATCCGGCAGATGGAGAATTCGATGTTCCGCTTTCTCCGCTGATCCGCTGGAACGGTGTTACCGGTGCAGATGGATATTTTGTTTCCATTGGTACCTCTCCTACCCTAAACGATATTCTGGATAATGCGGACTTTTCTGGTGCTACTGAAACCAATGTCATCAATTTTGAACCCAACCGCCAGTATTTTATAACAATCACCCCCTACAATTCGGCAGGACAGGCCCAGGCCTGTGTGCAAACCAGTTTTTTTACCCTGCTCGGTTGTGGTCCTTATTTTGATATCAACGGCAACCTGATAGATCTTAATCCGGCACTGAATTTTCCCTCCAGCATAGGTATTTGCTCATCCGGCGATACCACAATTAGCGCGATAGAATATGGGGCAATTGGCGTCGATGGATATCGTTGGTATTCGATCCCGCCATTTGGAAGGGAGGTTCTTTTGGCAGAAGGTCCGGAATTTGACGTTCCGGAAGATGGGGAATATCGCCTGGAAATATACAATCTGGTGTCCGGCGCCTCCGGCACTTTTGAATGTGCAAATTCTCAAAATTTCGAAGTGACCCAGTCAGAAGTTGCGGTAATCGAAAATACGGAAGTTCAACTCGGGGTGGGGTTAATTAGCATTGAGCTCAGCGTTAGTGGATCAGGAGATTATGAATATTCCCTGGGTAACCCGGACGGCCCTTATCAGGACAGCAATCAATTCACAGGATTGCCCATAGCCAATTATTGGATCTATGTCAGGGACAAGAATGGATGCGGGATCGCAGAAGTGTTCCTAGAACCTGACCTTACCCTGGAAGGATTTCCTAAATTCTTTACACCCAACGGGGATGGGGTAAACGATTACTGGCAATTTATTTCTCCCATAGTTGGCGGGGGTTCTAACCTGGAATCCATCTTTATCTTCGACCGTTACGGCACCTTGCTGGCCCAAATTGAACCGGATTCAAGCGGGTGGGACGGTGAGTATCAGGGAAGTCCTTTACCTTCCAGTGATTATTGGTTTCTTGCAACCACAAGGGACAACGAACAGCTTCAGGGCCATTTTTCACTCAAGCGTTAACATTGAACACGATGAAGGCTTAGCCAACTGCATTTGCTTTCGTATTTTTGAAAGGCCAAAATCACAAACAATCAAGGTTGAAATTTAAAGTAGTATCCGAATTCACCCCAACAGGAGATCAGCCTCAGGCCATCCGGGAACTCGCTGATGGTATTGAAACCAATGAGCGTTATCAGACACTTCTGGGAGTAACCGGTTCCGGTAAGACCTTTACCGTGGCCAATGTGATTGAGCAGGTACAAAGACCAACCCTGGTTCTGGCCCATAATAAAACCCTGGCTGCGCAGCTGTATTCGGAATTCAAACAATTTTTTCCGGAAAATGCCGTGGAATACTTTGTTTCCTACTACGACTATTACCAACCAGAGGCGTATATTCCTACCACAGGTCTCTATATAGAAAAAGACCTTTCTATCAACGAGGACATCGAAAAACTCCGGCTGAGTACCACTTCCAGTTTACTATCGGGCCGGCGAGATGTTCTGGTAGTGGCCTCCGTTTCCTGTTTGTACGGGATTGGGAATCCTGTTGAATTTCAGAAGAATGTAATCCGGATCCGAAGAGACCAGGTGATCTCGAGGACCAAATTCCTGCATGAACTGGTGCAAGGCCTGTATTCCAGGACCACTGCGGATTTCCGTAATGGGAATTTCCGGGTTAAGGGAGATGTGGTGGACGTATTCCCAAGTTATGCTGACCACGCTTTCCGCATACACTTTTTCGGGGATGAAATTGAAGAGATCGAAGCATTTGATCCCTACAAGAATACCAAGCTGGAAGATTACGAAAGCCTGAATATCTACCCGGCAAATATGTTCGTAACCTCCCAGGACGTGCTGCAGAATGCCATACATCAAATTCAGGATGATCTTGTTCATCAGGTATCCTATTTCAAGGATATTGGTAAGCCATTGGAGTCCAAACGGCTGGAAGAACGCACCAATTTTGATCTGGAGATGATCCGGGAACTGGGGTATTGTTCAGGTATTGAGAACTATTCCCGGTATCTGGATGGACGGGAACCCGGTACACGACCTTTCTGTTTGCTGGATTATTTCCCTGATGACTACCTTATGGTGGTTGATGAAAGCCATGTTACCATTCCTCAGGTTCACGCCATGTATGGCGGAGATAGATCGCGGAAAGAGAATCTTGTGGAGTATGGCTTCCGGCTTCCTGCTGCCCTGGATAACAGGCCGTTAAAATTTGAAGAATTCGAGGCTTTACAAAATCAGGTCATTTATGTAAGTGCCACTCCGGCCGACTATGAACTTCAGCTCAGTCAGGGGGTGTATGTAGAGCAGGTGATTAGGCCCACCGGGCTTTTAGACCCTGCAATTGATGTGCGTCCGAGCCGGAATCAGATCGACGATCTGGTGGAGGAAATACAAAAACGAGTGGAATTGGATGAACGTACCCTGGTAACTACGCTCACCAAAAGGATGGCTGAGGAATTGGCCAAATACCTGTCCCGTATTCAGATTCGATGCCGGTACATCCATAGCGATGTGGACACCCTGGAACGCGTTGAAATTATGCAGGACCTTCGAAAGGGCATTTTCGATGTCCTGATCGGGGTAAACCTGCTGCGTGAAGGGCTTGACCTTCCCGAAGTGTCCCTGGTTGCCATTCTGGACGCAGATAAGGAAGGATTTCTCAGAAGCAATCGTTCTCTAACCCAGACGGTAGGTCGGGCAGCACGACACCTCAATGGTAAGGCAATTATGTATGCGGATACCATCACGAACAGCATGCAAAAGACCATAGATGAAACCAACTACAGAAGGGAGAAACAACTGGCTTACAATGCGGAGCATAATATAGTCCCCAAAGCGCTCAACAAGAGTCTGGACAATGCTTTGGCCAAGAATTCTGTTTCAACCTATCATTTTGAAAAAGAAGCACTTAGAGCAGCAGAACCCGATCTGGAATACCTTACAAAGGAACAACGGGAGAAACTGATCAGAAGCAAGCGCAAGGACATGGAAAAGGCGGCAAAAGATTTGGATTTTATGCTGGCTGCCAAATTACGGGACGAGATCAGGACGCTGCAGGAGCAAACCTAAAAAAAGCGTCCCGAATATACGAGACGCTTTCCCTAACTAACCAACTAAACAAACCAACCATTATGAAGGCCCGTTAGGCGGGCGCAACACAACTTCTTAATTCTTTATTTCCCAATTTCTATCATCCTTTTAGGCTTGGGAAGGGCCTCATCCTTTTTAGGAAGTGTAAATTTCAAGATCCCATCGGTATAAGATGCCTTGATCTTATCTTCGGCAACGGTTTCCGGTAAGGTGAAGGATCGGGTAAACGAGCTGTATGAAAACTCCTTACGGGTATAGTTTTCTTCAGTAACTTCATCTTCCGACCTGGACTCCATGGAAATGGTCATCACGTGGTCATCGACCTCTACGTTGAAATCTTCTTTCTTCTTCCCTGGAATAGCCAACTCCAATTCAAAGTTGTCCTCGTTTTCCTTGATATTAACTGCGGGATATGATCTGTTGTATTTTTCCATTCCTCCAAACCAGTCGGGTTTAAAGAATTCATCAAATACTGAAGGGAACAATACATTGTGTCTTTTTACTATGCTCATGACTATCAGTTTTATTGTTAAACATTGCAATCGCTATAGTATAGGCAAAGGGTGTACCAAGCCTACAAAACTGCCGTTTTGTCGGCTATGTGCCCTATTTTAATGCCATAATGTCTTGTTACCGCGGGGTGCACAATTGACTGATCAATTGTTGTGTGCATTGAATATTCTGAGGAGAACTTCCGGAGGGACGATTTTATTGGGGTATTTATGCATGATTTCCAGGACCTGCTGTATTGCTCCGGGAGGAAGTCCCAGGTGCAACCCAATATTATATAGCTTTTCCACTTCCCTTTGGTCCTGTTCCCGGTCTACATTCATAAGCAAGACCAATCGATGAAACTGAACAATACGTTCTGCCTGAGAACCCTTGCTTTGTTTATCCACTGGTGCATCGAACAAATCATGAAATCTATTCTGCTGAATACCCAAATCCCGGGCGATACTGAGCAGAAAACCGTATTCTTCAGGACTTACAATTTGATCAGCTTTGGCAAAGGCGATCAATTCTGATAGCAAACCCAATTTCTCTCTGTAGTTGAACATAAATCTTGCGTTGGATGAATTCCTTCCAGGGATATAACTTAGAATTCGGCGAGTTTCGTATATTCCAGCGCATGAGAATTTGCTGTATCCATACGGGAATTCCATTTTAAATCACCATTATTACAAATGAATAATAACGATATCCTTAAAAAACTACGCGTAGCTCTTATGTTGCGGGATGATGAAATTGTGGACATCCTGAAGGGCGTGGATTTCAAAATCTCCAAATCGGAGATCGGGGCGTTTTGTCGTAAAGAAGGACATCCCAATTACAGGGAATGTGGCGATCAGGTGCTCCGGAACTTCCTGAACGGCCTGGTATTACACCTGCGTGGGACCCGGGAAAATCCAAAGTATCCAGGTGATATATTAAATCGAGCCGAGACTTTTAAGGCAGGTCGGCCAGCCGGGCAAAAAAGACCAGCGAATCAAACGAAAAACCCGGACAAAAAAAAATCCTGAATTGCTTCAGGATTTTCTTTTTGTGATGATTGGTTATGCCTCAATTCGTACGGGTACTTTGTACATTTTACCAGCAGTATATTGATCCAATTCCACTTTTTCATAGTTTAATCTGGCTTTGACCAGCTTTTCAAGGTCCTCGTCTTCCGTTTGAACAGAGAGGACAACAATTTCCCCTTGCTCGTTCAGGGTAAAGCGTACGGTTGCAGTGATATCTTCCGCGATGACCAGTCGATGGTCTTCAAGCAATTCCCCAATTTGAGCCGTTAACACTTTTGATGGATCTGTGGACGGTTCTGTAGCAAAGAGGTTGCCTGTTGTAAAAAGTACTGCTGCCAGAAATACTAAACTAATTTTTCTCATGATGTTGTTTGTTTAATGATTGATGATTAATTGATGATTTGTTATAATTGACGAGTAGATTTTGAGATTGTTACAATTATTACAGGGTTTAACAAAATTTTAATCAATGCCACTCGAATTACACCTCAAAGGTAAAGCAGAAAATCAGGGCAATTTAATGGTGATTTGAACCTTAACCGATCCTTAATAACAGTTGCCAATTTGAAACGATAGGATAAAAAAAAGGCGATGTTTAGGTAACATCGCCTTGAAAATTATTTTGGGTTGGCCTAAGACAAAACCTCTTCCACCTTATCCGCTGCTTCCTTAAACTGTACTGCAGAATGAACCGCCAGTCCTGAATTATCAATAATCTCCTTGGCGAGCTCAGCATTGGTACCCTGCAAACGAACGATTATGGGCACCTGTATGGCATCTCCCATATTACGGTAGGCATCCACAATGCCCTGTGCTACGCGGTCACATCGCACAATACCGCCAAAAATATTTATGAGGATTGCTTTTACATTGGGATCTTTTAAAATAATCCTAAAGGCCTCTTCCACCCGTTTGGCATCAGCGGTACCTCCTACATCCAGGAAGTTTGCCGGCTCTCCCCCTGCCATTTTGATCAGGTCCATAGTGGCCATGGCCAAACCGGCACCATTAACCATACAGCCAACGTTCCCGTCCAAATCCACATAGTTGAGCCCTATCTCCCGGGCTTCCACTTCAATCGGACTTTCTTCACGCAGATCGCGCATAGCCGCATAATCTTTTCTTCTATATAAGGCATTGTCATCCAGGGTAACCTTGGCATCAACTGCCATTATCTTGTCGTCAGAAGTTTTAAGGACCGGATTAATTTCAAACAGGTTAGCATCGCTTCCCTCATAAGCCTTGTACAGTGAAGAAACAAATTTCACCATCTCTTTATAAGCTGTACCGCTAAGCCCAAGGTTAAAAGCAATCTTTCTGGCCTGGAAAGGCAATAATCCAACGGCAGGATCTACCTCCTCTGTAAATATAAGGTGAGGTGTTTTTTCGGCAACCTCTTCAATATCCATACCGCCTTCTGTAGAATACATGATCATGTTTCTGCCAACGGCACGATTGAGGAGAACTGACATATAGAATTCGCTGGTCTCACTTTCTCCGGGATAGTAAACATCCTCGGCGATCAATACCTGGTGAACCTTCTTACCTTCAGCAGAAGTCTGTGGTGTAACCAGATTCATGCCTATGATCTCTCCCGAAATCTTCTCAAGTTCTTCCAGACTTTTGGCTATTTTAACTCCACCTCCTTTGCCCCGGCCTCCGGCATGCACCTGGGCTTTTACAACATACCATGAGGTACCTGTCTCCTCAGTAAGCTGTTTGCCAATAGTTACTGCTTCTGTGGGATTCTGGGCAACTTTACCCCGTTGAATACGCACTCCAAAACTTGCTAAGATCTCTTTTCCCTGATATTCGTGAAGATTCATAAACTGAATTTTATTGCTGTCAAAAATAGCAAACACGCCCCACTAGACCAATAAATTGAAAGGCAATGTTCAATTATAATTGAAATAAGTACTTATCAGCAGTCTGATGGCTGTCTAGACTTCCAGATCCTTAAAATCAAGGGGGTCAAAATTGCGAAAGTGCCCGTTCAATTCGATCAGCTCCTTGGCCCGCTGGACTTCCTTTAAAACCACTATGGTTCCCATAAGATGGGAATTAATAAAGTTAAGCCGTTCACTCTCCCTGGGCATCTGCAACATTTGATATTCCTGCTCAAAGGAGAGCCCCATTTTATGAGCAAGGGTGAAGCTGTTGAAGAGTTCTTCCCTGATTATGTCCAGTGGTACATCCATCAACTGGTACAATTCTCTGATCTTGGAAAGCACCATTCGCTTCTGCTTGTCATCCCCGTCGTTAATATTGTCCAGAAATTGTACAATACCTCCTGCATAGGGCTTTCCTTCCATCTCATTCTCAAAGGTGACAACTTTAAAAACCTGCCGGGCGACACATATAATGTCCATTGCCCCGCTTTCGTATGTATTGACAACTTCTACCAGCTGCACTTCGGTACCATAGGCAATACGGTCATTGATATAAACCGGGATGCCGAAAGTTGCTGCGTGCTCCCTGCAATCCCTTATCAGTGCCTTGTAACGATCTTCGAAGATATGCAACGGTACTTGTTCTCCTGGAAAAAAGACGGTTTGAAGGGGGAATAGTGGAAGCTTCATAGATAAATTTTACTTAAATGTACGAAGCAAAATAGAGCAAGGCAAACCAGAATAAATTGTTGTATTTATAACATTTTGTTGTATAAATATAAATCTGATTAAATATCTTGTACGCCTTTAGGAAGAGCACTAGATTTGTTCAAAACTGCTGATATGAAAAATTCAGATCTTTTGTCGGTTGCATCACAATACGGAGCCCCGGTGTATGTATACGACACCTCTAAAATTGTTTCCCAGTTCCAAAGGCTGACCAATGCCTTCGGTTCGGTACCGAAACTTAAGTTGAACTACGCCGTCAAGGCCTTGTCCAACCTTTCCATTCTCCGCCTGATGAATAGCCTTGGGAGCGGATTGGATACCGTTTCCATACAGGAAGTTAAGCTGGGCCTTTTGGCAGGTTTCAAACCGGAGGATATAATTTTTACCCCCAACGGGGTTTCCCTTGAAGAAATTGAAGAAGCGTCTGCTCTTGGAGTTAAGATCAATATCGATAATCTGTCGTTCCTGGAACAGTTTGGCAGCGCCCATCCCGATGTGCCGGTATGCATCAGGATAAATCCCCATGTCATGGCCGGAGGAAACACCAAGATTTCCGTGGGTCATATCGATTCCAAATTCGGGATAAGCATTCATCAAATCCCACATATCTTGAGGATTGTGGAGCTCACTAAGATGAATGTCAACGGGATCCACATGCATACGGGAAGCGATATTCTTGATATTGATGTTTTCCTCTATGCTTCGGAGATTCTCTTTGATACGGCCAAGCATTTTAAAGAACTCGAATTCATTGACTTTGGCAGCGGCTTTAAGGTACCTTATAAAGCAGGAGATATTGAAACCAATATTGAAGAGTTAGGACAGAAACTCAGTTCGCGCTTCAACGCCTTCTGTAAGGAATACGGCAGGGACCTGACACTGGCCTTTGAACCGGGTAAATTCCTGGTAAGCGAGGCAGGTTATTTTCTGGCTCGGGTAAATGTGGTTAAACAGACCACCTCTACAGTTTTCGCAGGAGTAGATTCGGGATTCAACCATTTTGTTCGCCCCATGTTTTACGGGGCCTCACATGAGATATCCAATATTTCTAATCCCAAGGGGAAGGAACGCTATTATTCCGTTGTAGGGTATATCTGTGAAACAGACACCTTTGGAAATAATCGTCGCATTTCCGCGATCTCTGAGGGAGATATCCTGTGTTTTAAGAATGCGGGAGCGTATTGCTTCACAATGGCCAGCAACTATAATTCAAGATACAGACCGGCAGAAGTACTTTGGCACGAGGGAAAGGCAGTACTGGTGCGCAAAAGGGAAAATTTTGATGATCTGATACGAAATCAGATCGATGTGAGTGATCTGTTCAAAGCAGAAGTTACCCCTCCTGTAGTGAAATAAAATTTCAATCTTTTCGTTAGTTTTGGTATAGAAATTGGACTTATACCTCAAAAGCTATCTCATGAATATCATTACTTCAAAACTGTCCAAACTACTCATCGCCGGACTTTTGCTGCTAACCGGGCCCATAATTCTAGCCCAGGAAGTGCAGTGGATGACCTGGGAAGAGGCTACTACTCTGGCCACTACTGAAGAAAATCCCAAAAAGATTTTTGTGGATGTGTATACCGACTGGTGTGGTTGGTGTAAGAAAATGGATAAGGATACCTTTCAAAATGCAGAGGTAGCCGCCTACATGTCTGACAACTTTTATATGGTTAAGCTTGATGGTGAAGGTAAGGAACCCATTACGTATAAGGGTAAAACCTTCAAGTTTGTACCCTCAGGAAAAAAAGGATATCACCAACTGGCACTGGCCTTACTTCAGGGCAGGTTAAGTTATCCCACCGTGGTCTTTCTTGACGAAAACCTCAATATGCTTTCCCCGGTACCGGGATATCAAAAGCCAAAGCCTTTTCTCAATATTGCCCGTTATTTCGGGGATAATATCTACCTGAAGAAAGACTGGAAGACTTATAGCGGTCAGGGCCGCTAAGGCTTAATTTCGAGTACGAAATTCGGCTTGGTTTATCTACTATAATTCGGAGATTCTTTGGTGATCGTTACGTGATGCGGGTGGCTTTCTTTAATTCCACTGGCGGTGATTTTAACGAAGCGAGCCGATTCCTTCAAACTATCAATGTCTTTTGCCCCGCAATACCCCATACCGGCGCGTAGTCCGCCTATAAACTGATGAATGCTCTCATAAAGTTCTCCCTTGTAGGGCACCCTTCCGACAATACCTTCGGGAACTAATTTTTTTATATCGTCTTCCACATCCTGGAAATAACGGTCCTTGCTTCCTTCTTTCATTGCCTCTACAGACCCCATCCCCCTGTACGATTTAAACTTACGACCTTCGTATATAATCGTTTCACCGGGTGATTCCTTTGTGCCGGCCAAAAGTGATCCAAGCATAACACAATCCGCTCCTGCAGCAATGGCCTTGGGGATATCTCCCGTATATCGGATACCGCCATCGGCGATAACCGGCACCCCACTGTCCTTTATAGCGGCTGCCACCTCTAAAACGGCTGAAAATTGAGGAAATCCAACTCCGGCTATAACCCGTGTAGTACAGATAGATCCAGGCCCTATACCGACTTTAACGGCATCTGCCCCGGCATCAACCAGGTAATGTGCGGCCTCCGCAGTGGCTATATTTCCTACCACTACATCCAATTCGGGATGATTGGCTTTTACTTCTTTCAAAATAGCAATTACGCCTTTGGTATGCCCGTGGGCTGTATCGATAACTACAGCATCAACCCCCGCTTTTACCAGTGCAGCAGCGCGTTTGGAGGCATCTGCGGTAACACCGATTGCCGCAGCGACCCTTAGACGTCCATATTGATCCTTATTCGCTATGGGCTTCTGGGTAAGTTTGGTGATATCCCGGAAGGTAATCAAGCCAACAAGGGTATTATCGTCATTAACTACCGGTAATTTCTCGATCTTGTTCACCTGCAGGATCTCTTCGGCCTGTTCCATGGAAGTCCCTTCACTCACCGTAACCAGGTTTTCAGAGGTCATTACCTCTGTAATCGGACGTTTGTTATTTCTTTCAAAACGCAGATCCCGGTTGGTTACAATACCAGCCAGTTTATAGTTCTCGTCCACAATGGGAATCCCACCAATACTATGCTCGCGCATGGCTTCCTTTGCGTCCATTACAATGGCCGATAAGGGCAAGGTCACCGGATCCATGATCATCCCGCTCTCCGCACGTTTAACTTTACGCACCTTCATGGCCTGGTTCTCAATGGTCATGTTCTTGTGCAAAACCCCAATACCCCCTTCCCGGGCCATGGCAATGGCCATTTTAGACTCGGTCACGGTATCCATAGCAGCGGATACAACGGGTACGTTTAACTTAATATTCCGGGTAAAGCGTGAGGTGATATCAACCTCCCTGGGGAGTATTTCGGAGTAGGCAGGAACGAGGAGTACATCGTCATAAGTGAGGCCTTCTCCAACGATCTTTTTAAGATGAGCGTCCATGGCAATTAAGGATTAATTGCGTGCAAATATACTACATTATTTGACACGACTTTTAAAGCCTTATGGAATTGACGCATTGGAATGCTTCACAAATAGGAGTTGATACAAAACAATTCCAGACGCAACAATATAGGTAAGTGTCATTAAGAGGCCTGAAACCATCACTATATATTTCATCCATAAGTGTCCACTCCAAAGAAAATAGATGCCTCCAAAAGTGAATACCACGGAAAAAAATGGTTCAAGCGTTAAAAATATTTTTAATTTTTTCGGTATCTCAGCCATCCAAACCAGTATCCCTAAAAGAAAAAATATAAAGGACATAGAAAGTATATGTGTATGAGTTATCGTAAGCATTTCCCGCTCGCTTTTCCTAAATATCATGGTATCTCCCTCAGGTTCGCCTTCATTACCCAAATAATTGATCTCAATGCCCTCGGGGTTTGTGCTATTCGTTTGATTTACAAATAGGAGACCTGTGTAAAATCCAATTGAAAGCACTATTACAAATGCAGTGATAAACCATTTAATTTCCTTAGGAAGTGCAGCTAGTTTGAAAACAACCATTATAAAATATTATGCTCCTGGAGGATCCCAATCGTCTGCAGTAAATTATCAATGGCAATTGTCATGGATCTTACGGAAATGGTGGCTCCTGAAATTCCGTCAATATTTGTTTCATAATTGACTCTGTCGTTTCCTGACTTTCCCACAAACTGACGAAGCCATCTATTACTTCCTATTTCACCTCCGTATTCCTCCCGATAAATCAATACCCTGGACCGGACAATTCTAAGATTTGTATCAAAAAGGACCAAATAATCAAACTCTGCTGTCTTACTGGGCGCTTTATCGAAAAATACGTAGCCCATAAAGTCTTCACCCGACGTCAATTTGAAGAAGTTTTCAGCGGATAGATTCGCCGGAAGCTCATCCTTAATATTATCTGAAATAGCAACGGATTCAAGGTTAAATTCTTCTACTTCGAAAGTTCGGACTACTTCTTTGCGAATTTTTTTCTCAAGAGATTTTGGTATCCCCAAACTAAATAAGACAAGGGAGATAGAGATTAATCCGATTGTTAAAGTACTACTATTAGTCATTCCGTAAATGTACTAATCTAGAATTATTCTTAATAAACACAGGATGATTTTTTTGTTAAAATTATTCAAGGTATCTCTTAGAACCAGACCCCCAATCCAAAATTAAGCCTGTTTTTCACAGAATCATTACCCAGGGCACTACTTCTAAATTGGTAATCCCCTTTTACAACAACTCCGGGGGCAATATGATAGGTCAGGCCTGTAGTGACATCAGTCCTGTCATAGGCCAGATTTTGCTCCAGGGTCCCGGATGTACTTTTATGGGTGTCAAATTCTTCATACCTGACGAAAGCAAATAATTTCTGCTTCATATTTCTTGGCAATAAATTATAACCGCCTTCCACGTACCATCCCATGAGTTCGCTGCCCAAATCTCTTCCTGTTAGTTGATTATAACTATCCGTATCGGATAAAGAAGCATGCACCAACTGTGCCCTTGCGGTAAATCTCTGATAGGCATAACGGGCATCAAAGCCCAGCATAGCAATTCCTATATCCGAACCATCAAAGGTATCAACATCATCTTCAGCCTGGGTCCGTCCAAAATATGTAGAGAATCCAAGACGCAAACCCTGAATACCGTAATAATCTAGTTTTGTGGATAAGGTTGGGCTGTCTATGGTGGACTGAATAGCTTTCTGACGGCCTCCACGTAAACCATTAGATCCTTTGAGCAATCCTGAAATCCCTCCCTCACCATCTGCTTCGGCCGATTTAAACCCATTAAAAACATAGGCCTGATAACCTAAAGACAGGGAATTAAATCTACCCGCTACACCCACACCTATTTCCCTCCAGGTTGTGGGAACAATTGCATTATCCATCGCAGGTCTTTCTGTACCATTAAAAGTAGTGGGTTCGTGAAATTCGTTAACGATCCCCATTGGGACTAACATAAGGCCGCCCCTCAGGTTTACATTGGGGGCCACATTATAATTAACAAATGCCTGTTCAACAAAAACCTCATTTACATGTTCCAATTCGATCTCCGTGACAAACTGAGTTCTTTCATCGAATCGATATCCGAATAGCAGCACCATTCTTTGCACATCGAGTTCCCCATTGTCCCCTTCAGGTTGATTGTATAACATTTCCGCATAGGCTCCCACAGTAACGGCAGAAGCGTAATTGCCAGATAAAAGTCTTTGGGCGGCATTCAATTGTTTTTGAGGATCCAGGGCGATCGTATCCATAACAGTTTGGGCTGTTGTGGTATTGATAATTACAAGGAATAATACTAGTGCGGTTGGTCTTATAAAATTCATTATTCTTATTTAGACTTATTACAATTAATAATAACAAGGACAAATGTATAATACAGAATGATTCTAAAAAAATTTATTTATAAATATTCTAAATAAGAAATTAACAAGGGGAAGACACGGCTTAATCCACAAGTTACTGATAGGCCGAAAACAGAGATTTTGCCTTATTATAAGCCGCTTCAAAAGCCATCCAATTCACCCCTGTATCTACCTTGTTTGTAGTAAAATAAGAGAGCATCTTTTCGGTAGGCATATTACCGGTAAGTTCGTCCTTGGCCATCGGGCAGCCTCCGAAGCCTTGTATGGCCCCGTCAAAACGCCTGCATCCTCCAAGGAAGGCTGCATCCACTTTCTCGTGCCAGGTTGAAGGAGTGGTGTGAAGGTGTGCGCCAAATTCAATATCCGGATAGCGTGGGATCAGAACACCAAAAAGTTGCCTGATCACTTCAGGAGTTGAGGACCCGACGGTATCAGACAACGAAAGGATTTTAACCCCCATTCCGGCAAGCCTTTCAGTCCATTCCCCTACGATATCCACATTCCAGGGATCCCCGTAAGGATTTCCAAAACCCATGGAAATATAGGTAACCACTTCCTTATTCGTTTTATGACCTAAATCCAGGATGGCTTTCAAAATCTCAATGGATTGGGAGATGGTCTTATGGGTATTCCGCATCTGGAAATTCTCGGAGATCGAAAAGGGGTACCCCATATAATTGATGGCTTCAAACTGCGAGGCATCCCTGGCTCCTCTTACATTTGCTACTATGGCCAGTAATTTGGTTTTGGTTTTGGAAAGGTCCAGGCCCTCAAGTACCCGGGCCGTATCCGCCATCTGGGGTATGGCACGGGGCGATACAAAACTGCCAAAATCAAGGGTGTGAAAACCACAATTCAATAATGCCTGCAGGTATTTTACCTTTTCTTCGGTGGGAATAAAGGTCCTGATACCCTGCATGGCATCTCTGGGGCATTCTATGATTTTAACATCCTCCTGCATTCTAAGGCGTTTCCTAAACAAAATTACCATTAATTCCCATACGCTTCTATAGGATGGAAACGCCACTTATCGTTAATTTAAGGCGAATAGCTAAATGTTTCAATTGGATAGGAAATTCTAATTAATTTTCATGTTTGTAAATATTCCAAGAACTCTTTTAAACTAGGTCATGGACAACAAACTGATAATAAACTTCACCCCCACGGGGATGATCCCCACCAAAGGGATGACACCTCATGTCCCCGTCACTGTTAATGAGATAGTTGAGGACGTCCATAAGGCATGTGAAATTGGCATTACGATGGTGCATCTGCATGCAAGGGATGAAATGAGCCATGAACCTACCTATCAGAAGGAGATTTATGGGGAAATGATAGCTGGTATTCGAAAATATGCTCCTGATCTCGTGATATGTGTATCCCTAAGCGGAAGGAATTTTAAAGAGCTTTCACAACGGTCGGATGCCCTATACCTGGAAAGCCACCTGAAACCTGATATGGGCAGCCTTACACTCAGTTCCCTCAACTTCAATAGAACAGCAAGCGTGAATTCCCCACAAATGGTGCAGGATCTGGCAAGAATTATGAAAGAAAGAGGAATAGTCCCGGAACTTGAAGCCTTTGACGTAGGCATGATTAATTACGCCAACTATCTCCACAAGAAAGGCCTCCTGGAGCCCCCTTATTATTTCAATTTGCTTCTTGGCAATATTGCCTGTGCCCAGGCCAACCTGTTGCATGCGGGCCTTATGGTAAATGAACTGCCAGACGATTCGTTCTGGAGCCTTGCGGGAATCGGGAATGCACAACTTAAAATGAATGCTGTTGCCATAGCTATGGGCGGAGGGGTTCGCGTAGGTCTCGAAGATAATATCTACTATGATTCAGACAGGACCCGACTAGCCACTAATGCTGACTTACTCAATCGTATCCACCATTTGGCGAATGCCAATGAACGGGAATTAATGCTCCCCTCTGAGTTACGAAAAAAACTGAATCTACAGGAAGGATATGGAAGTTATGGTAGGGAAACTGTTGAAAAAGAAGAGAAAACTTTTTAGCAGGTCAAGTAAATTACAGGAATCAACCTCGTTGTTGATTTAATAAAGCCTTATTAATCCGCTTTACCAAACCCGGGCCTTCGTACACGAATCCGGTCCATAACTGAACTAATGCGGCCCCGGCTTCCAGCTTCTCCAAAGCGTCTTTCGGGCTATGTATACCCCCTACCCCGATTATGGGAAAGTGTTGCTGGCTGTTCTCCGCCAAAAACCGAATTACCTCTGTGCTCCGTTTAGTCAATGGCTTACCACTTAATCCGCCTTTTTCCTCTGTGAGTAGTAGGTCCGATTTCAGGTCCTTTCGCTCGATGGTGGTGTTGGTAGCTATTACCCCATCAATTCCGGACAACTGAACTATGGCTATGATATCGAGCAACTGAGGTTCATTGAGATCAGGGGCGATTTTCAGCAAAATGGGTTTTTCCTTTACGCCCTTGTTCCCTGCAAGCTTTCGATTCTCTTTTTTCAACTCCTGCAACAGGGCGGTTAGCGGTTCTTTGTCCTGTAATTCCCGTAACCCAGGTGTATTAGGCGAGCTCACATTGACCACAAAATAGTCTACGTGATCAAAAAGGGCATCCAGGCAGATTAAATAATCTTTGGCAGCCTCCTTATTGGGCGTTATCTTGTTTTTTCCAATATTTCCCCCTATCAATACCCTATGCGGCTTTTTGAGACGGTCAACAGCTTCCAATACTCCCTGGTTATTAAAGCCCATACGATTAATTATGGCCTTATCCGCCTTCAGGCGGAATAACCTTTTTTTGGGATTTCCCTGCTGGGGTTTTGGCGTGAGTGTCCCGATTTCTATAAATCCAAAACCAAAGTCAGACAACTCATTGTATAGTTTGGCATCCTTATCAAAACCTGCTGCAAGACCCACTGGATTCTTAAAAGTAAGACCAAAGACTTCTCGCTCGAGCCGTTTGTCTTCTATCATATACATGCTTCTAATCCATGAGGATAATCCCAGTTTGGAAATAAGTTTAATGGCTGAGAAAGAAAAATGATGTATGTGTTCCGGGTCAAACAGGAACAAAAGAGGTCTGATCAGGGACTTGTACATGAAGGGGGTCTTTTTGGCAAAAATACAAACTTCATTCCTCCTTTGCCTTTAAAAAGGTACGCGATTTTCAGAAGTTAGACTACCTTGAACTAATTGGTTGTTCTCGGCATGGGCCTGCGGTTTACTTCATTGCATAATTCAAGGTATACTTCGTATTGCCGCTCATTAAACAAGGCTATCAACTTTTGATCGTAATTCCTGGAGATACCAGACAGTTTACCCTTCAAATCATTGTATTTGATGGCCATCTTTTGCAGATCCTCAGGGGATTTTTGAGGATGTGACGCCAAAAGCTGATCAACCTCTTCCTGGATTAATCGGGAAGACTTTTGGTATTCAGCTACCCACATATCCAACTGCGATCTTTGTTCTCCGTTAAGTTGGAAAACCTGGATGATGACCTCCGTATCTTTACCGCCCAGCCCAAGCGTGCAATCCGCCATCTGTGCATAACTAAGGCTAGTAAAAAGCAATCCTAACAGGAGACTAGTCGATACCCTAATACGCATGCATTTTCTTTTAACTCATGTACAAGATAGCATTTAAAATAACAGTATTTTTATGTAAAATTTATAAGCATGCAAGGACTTGTTGATCGATTTTTAAAGTATGTGAAAATTGATACCCAAAGCGATCCCTATTCGGATACCACCCCCAGTACCGAAAAGCAATGGGATCTGGCACATAAACTGGTTGCCGAACTGAAAGAGCTCGGATTGGAAGAGGTGGAGATTGATGAAAAATCCTATATCATGGCTACCCTGCCAGCCAATACCGAAAAAGAAGTTCCCACCATAGGATTTATCTCCCATTTTGATACCACTCCTGATTTTTCAGGAACTGGGGTGAATCCCAGAATTATTGAAGGGTACGACGGGAAGGATATCGTCCTGAACGAAGAAAAAGGAATTGTCCTGTCGCCAAAGGAATTTGAAGATCTGGATCTTTATCATGGACAAACTTTAATCGTTACCGATGGAACCACCTTGCTCGGCGCTGATGACAAAGCAGGAATTGCTGAGATAATCAGTGCCATGGAATATTTGATCCAACACCCGGAAATCAAACACGGGAAGATTCGCATAGGCTTCACTCCAGATGAGGAAATTGGACGTGGAGCTCATCATTTTGATGTGGAAAAGTTTGGTGCCGACTGGGCGTATACTATTGATGGAAGCCAGATCGGGGAACTCGAATATGAAAATTTCAATGCCGCCAGTGCTGTAATATCAGCAAATGGAAAAAGTGTTCATCCGGGATATGCCAAAGATAAATTGGTAAATGCCATTGGACTGCTCCAGGAATTCATGGAGGAGCTTCCAAAAAAGGAAGTGCCGGAACATACGGTAGATAGAGAAGGGTTCTTTCACGTTCACAAGATCAGTGGATCCATAGAGCAGGCCGAAATTGAAATGATCATCCGGGATCATGACCGGGAACTTTTTGAGGCCAGGAAAAAACGAGTTGAAGAGATTGCACAACGGATCAACAAGCGAATCCCGAACGGCCTGTCCGTAAAAATCGAGGACCAGTACTACAACATGAAAGAAAAAGTGGTCCCGGTATTGCATATCGTTGATATTGCGGAAGAAGCGATGAAGTCTCTTGGAATCACTCCAATTATCAAGCCCATAAGGGGTGGCACAGATGGTTCCCAGTTGAGTTACATGGGTCTTCCCTGCCCGAATGTTTTTGCAGGAGGCCATAATTTCCACGGTAAATATGAATATGTCCCTGTTGAGAGCATGCAAAAAGCGGTGGAAACTATCGTGAAAATTTGCGAACTTACTGCGAAGAGAAACTTTTAGCGATGAGTTCGGAAAAAATTGAGGCCTTTTTTGAGCGGGAACATCCGTTCCGGGAAGGTATTTGCCAACTTAGGGAAATCGTCCTTAAAACAGAGCTGCAGGAAGAACTGAAGTGGGGGGCTCCGGTATATACATTCAACGGGAAAAATGTTCTGGGCATCATGGCTTTCAAGCATCATTTTGGTATCTGGTTTTTCAATGGTGTTTTTCTGAGTGACCCCCTGAACGTACTTCAAAATGCCCAGGAAGGAAAAACCAAAGCCATGCGGCATTGGAAATTTACCCGTAATGAGGATATTGAAATTCCAGCGGTTTTGGCATATGTCAAGGAAGCTTTGGAAAATCAGAAGAAAGGGCTTGAAGCAAAACCGGATCGAAAAAAGCCGATAATCCTGCCGGATCTCCTTAAAAACATACTCCGTTCTGAGAAGGAGATCAAACAAAGCTTTGAAAAACTATCACCAGGTAAACAAAGGGAGTATTGCGATTATATCAATGAAGCAAAACAGGAAAAGACAAAAAAGTCCCGACTTGAAAAAATACTTCCCCTGATTCGAACTGGCAAGGGACTTAACGACCGGTACCGAAAATAAATTTCCTTTATCCGGGAAGTTCCCAACCGTTGTGATAATGGGCCTTCCACAGTGCGTTTGCACTCGCTTCAGTAAAGCCTCCTTTAACCTTATCCCAGTACAGGCGATTTCCCGCTTTATAAGCCACATTGCCCATATGGCATACCATAGCCGCATCATAACCTATTTTCAGGGGGGCGTTCAACATACCTGAATCTCTGCTTTTTACTGCCTCTATGAAATTCTGCGTGTGCAGATCCAGCCCACTGCCTTCCTTTTTCTGAAGGGGTATCCTGTCCATTTTCGGGATACCTTCCTTTCCCCAGCCCTGGAATTCCTCTTCCGGGATAACTTCCCAGCCTGCACGATCTAGAACGAGGGTGCCATTATTTCCGATAAAGGCAATCCCGTGGTTCCGGCCATAATTTCCACCATCTATACCCGTGGCATGTTCCCACAGCATAGAAAAATTGTCAAATTCATAAACCGTTTGTAAGGTATCAGGAGTTTCAGAGGCATCATCTGCATAGGCATATTTTCCTCCCACTGCCATCACCGAATTCGGGGTATTTGCCTTCATACCATATAAGGCGTAGTCAATGAGATGAACACCCCAATCCGTCATTAAGCCTCCTGCATAATCCCAAAACCAGCGGAAATTAAAGTGAAACCTGTTGACATTGAATTCCCGTAATGGTGCGGGCCCGAGCCACATTTTATAATCAACCCCTTTGGGTACCTCGGAATCCGGAACTACAGGAACCGGTTTCATCCATCCCTGATAGGCCCAGGTCTTGACCAGTCTGATATCCCCCAACTTTCCGGAATGCACAAAATTGATCGCCTCTACAAAATGCGGCTGACTCCTTTGCCACTGTCCAATCTGAACGATGCGATCACTTCCCTGAACGGAATTATACATAAGCTTACATTCCTCAATAGAATTTGCAAGCGGTTTTTCACAATACACATCTTTACCTGCCATAAGGGAATCGGTGAGCTGTAAACAGTGCCAATGGTCCGGGGTACCGATGATCACAAAGTCAATGTCCTTGTTTTCCAAAAGTTTGCGATAATCCCTATACCACTTTGGCTTTTTGATTCCTGCCTTTTTCAGATCCGCCGTTCGCTTTGCCAACACATTTTCATCAACATCACATAACGCGAGCACGTTTACCTCACTGATCTTGAGCAGTGAAACCAAATTGGTGAAACCCATCCCGTTACATCCGATTAGTGCTGCATTGATCCGGTCATTCGCTCCCACAGTTTTTCGATATGAGGCCAGTAATTCTACCGGAAAAAACAATGGCAATCCTGCTCCTGCCATGAGCACCGTGCCTTTCCTGATAAAGTTTCGTCTGTTGGTAGTCATCTCTATGGGTTTTGGTTACCTTTTCAAGATATACTTTTTAAATGACAGGCATAAAAAAACACCGGAATTTTCCGGTGTTTCATTTTTTTACTTCAGATCAGGATTACTTTTCCTTCGGCGCTTTCAATTTTTTGCTCATCTCCATGGAAATGGCCGATCGATCGAATTTTAATCTGCCAGCCATGGTCTCAATGACACAGGAAAAATCCTTGTCATTAAGTTCCACAACCTTGCCATGCAGGCCGCTTTTTGTAATAATCCTATCCCCCTTTTTCAAGGCTTCTGTAAACTTCTTCTCATCCTTTTGGCGTTTCATCTGTGGGCGTATCATAAAAAAGTACGCGACCACGAAAATGAGCAAAAGGGGAAGAAATTGTCCTAAATCTCCCATTAGTATATGTAGTGTTTAAATTACTTGACTGGTCCCAGAGTCGTAGCCGTACTGGTACTCTTTGGGGTCACAAAAGCCTTTATCCTGAGGATTTCAGAACCTTTAGCCGTGTTGGCCGATACGGTAATGGTTTTGGTTACCTGATTTTGTCCTGATCCATTAAACCGCACCAGCATCTCCCCACTTTCTCCGGGAGGTATAGGTGTATTTTTTGGATAGTCCGGTACGGTACAGCCGCAACTACTGGTGGCATTCGTGATAATAAGAGGAGCATTACCTGTATTGGTAAAGGTGAAGACCGTCTCCTGAGGTGTTCCCTGGTCAATTACTCCAAAATCATGCTCTGATTTGTCAAAAGACATCACCGGAAGATTTTTGGAGCCTGCATCTCGCTCAGCAGCTACTTCTACATTGGATGCATTAATTTTTTCTGTGGCCTTTTCTTTACATGAAACCACGGCAAGTACTGTAATAATACAAAGAGAATAAAGTATCCTTTTCATTTTAAGAAGTGATTTAAATTTTGGTAAAATTACGGATTATTTACTTATAACAATCCCCTGCCCGTTTTTTTGAGTTTCCCGGAGGCTTTGTATTCCCTGACCAGTTTATCTAAAATACCATTGATAAAAATGCTGCTTTTTGGGGTGGAATACTCCTTTGCAATTTCCAAATACTCGTTAAGGGTAACACGCTCCGGGATCGATGGGAAATACCACAATTCACATATAGCCATTTTAAGAAGTATGGCATCTATGTCTGCTATTCGGTCCTTATCCCAGTTCGGCGTCTTGCTAACGATTTCGTCTTCAAAAGCGGTATTATGCAACAAGGTTTTTGTCAGTAATTGCTGGGCAAAATCCATATCCTCGCTGTCTTTGAGCAGTTTTGGTAGCATATATTTCTTGGGCTCTTCTGCTTCCATCTTTCGCAACTTCTTGACAATAAAGGTATTTACCAGGGGGATATCATCAACCCAGGTAAGTTTATCGTCCTCAAGATATTCATAGACCTTTTCATTTGGGGCGATGACTTCCCTAAACAAGGCGATGATAAATTCGCGATCCTGCTCATAGGAGTTTTTCTGACTCTGCATATAGTCTTCATAAAGCGGGCTTTCAACAATTTCCTTATAGAGAATACTAACATAATCCTCATGCAGGTACCATGCATTCAATTTCCTCCGCTTAAGTTCCTGTTCCAGCAAATCATTCTTAACGATTTGGAGGAGTAAGCGATTGTCCAGGAATTTTTTTGGGTTTGTGTACGTTTTTAATGCGGCGAGGTATTTCTTTGGAGCATGTTCTTCATGACGATCAGCGAGCTGGTAAATCTCGCGGAAGAGGCTCATCATTAATAGGTATAGGGTAAAGGTGTTCTCAATGCTAACTTTTAAAAACTTCTGCTGTTTTTCCAGCGCATCTTCCTTTGACTGGACGAGCGCGTAGATACATTGCATAACTTTAATACGCAACTGTCTTCGTGTAAGCATGTTAAAAGAACTTTTACGGATTATTCCTATTTGAGGAGCAAAAATAAGAATTCTAGGAACTCGTTTTTACCTATTGCCAATTATTCTTATCACTTTTATAACATTTGGTTCCGAGACTAACTGCTATATTTGCCCGAAGGCATTCCAGGCCTTCACTCAACCAGGCAAATGAAAGAACTAAAACACCTCAATAAATATTTCAGGAAGTATTGGCTCAGGCTGTTTATTGGGATAATCATTACCATAATCGCTCGTGTTTTCCAACTGGTAATGCCCTCTTATGTAAAAAATTCGATTGAGGTAGTTGAACAGTTTGTAGGCGGCAAAATAGCAGAGACTGTGGCCCGTGATCTACTGCTTGAATATATTCTCATCATCGTAGGGGCAGCCTTGATGTCGGGATTTTTTACCTTCCTGATGCGACAAACCATTATCAATGTTTCCCGTTATATCGAGTTTGACCTGAAAAATGAAGTTTATGATCATTATCAGGAATTGAATCTGGATTTCTACAAACGAAACCGTACCGGGGATCTGATGAACCGGATCAGCGAGGATGTCACCCAGGTCCGTATGTACGCCGGCCCGGCCATCATGTATGGCATACAAACCCTTACCCTTTTCGTTTGTTTGATCCCCCTGATGTTCATAAAAGCGCCCACCATTGCCTTTTACGCCCTCGTTCCCCTGCCTGTGCTGTCGGTTTTGATCTATCAGATCAGTCGGATAATCCATAAAAGAAGTACCATAGTACAGGAATTCCTGTCCAGGCTTTCGACCTTTGCTCAGGAATCTTTTTCAGGGGTTTCGGTGATCAAGGCGTACAATTTGGAACCTCAGGTTAATGGAGAAATGAACGTTCTTGCCAATGAGGGCAAAGGGAAAAGTATGGACCTGGCCAAAGTTAATGCCTGGTTCTTTCCGCTGATGATCCTGCTTATTGGTATTTCCAATATCTGCGTTATTTATGTAGGTGGGCAGCAATATTTAAGTGGGGAGATCGCCACTTTCGGAATTATTGCAGAATTTATTCTTTACGTGAATATGCTCACCTGGCCGGTTGCCATTGTAGGGTGGCTCACATCTATAGTACAACGGGCAGAGGCTTCTCAAAAACGAATCAATGAATTCCTCAAAATTGAACCCGAAATAAGAAACGAGGTTGTTGAAGAAACCCCAATTCAGGGTGAGGTAACGTTTGACAATGTAGCATTCACCTATGAAGACACCCATATTCAGGCGCTGAAAGGAATATCTTTCCGCGTCAATGCAGGTGAAACCATTGCCATCCTGGGTAAAACGGGTTCAGGAAAATCTACGGTACTCGACCTTATCACACGGTTGTACGATGTAAGTTCCGGAGAAATCCGGATAGACGGGGTACCGATTACGGAACTCAATCTGGAAAGCCTCCGTTCTTCAATAGGAGCGGTCCCTCAGGACGCTTTTCTTTTTTCAGATTCGATAAAAAACAACATCAAATTTGGCAAAGAAGAAGCTGTGGATGACGAGATCTTAGAGGTGTCGAAAATGGCCGTGGTACACGATAACATCAAAGGTTTTTCAAAAGAATACGAGACTGTTCTGGGAGAACGCGGGATAACCCTGAGTGGGGGTCAAAAACAGCGTGTTTCCATTGCCCGAGCCCTGCTCAGAGACCCTGAGATCTATTTGTTTGATGACTGCTTATCTGCCGTGGATACTGAAACAGAAGAAGAAAT
>CAJHYA010000016.1_pt1 | contig 51297 bp, 46 predicted proteins | sample 9198611 | NCBI WGS metagenome assembly CAJHYA01 (sample SAMEA7708353, study PRJEB35096) | sediment metagenome | biome: marine neritic benthic zone biome [ENVO:01000025]; feature: sediment [ENVO:00002007]; material: shallow marine sediment [ENVO:03000034] sea grass bed [ENVO_01000059] ... | reverse complement strand
GCAGCCCGGTGGTCCCATGCTTTGGAGATAAAAAGTCCAAGGTAAATGATGGCGACCAGGAACTTTAGAAAGGTTCCGGTTAGAAAACCAATAAAAGAACCAAATGCCGCTTTTAAAGCAGTTTTCTGATCGGCCTTATTGATCAACTCCCCGATCAGGGCCCCGATAAATGGCCAGATCACAATACCGAAAATCCCTAGGATTGGGAATATGATGGCGACCAATAAGCCAATTGTTGTCCCGATCATGCCAGCTCTGCTACCCCCGAATTTTCGGGTTCCTACGGCTGGAATTACATAGTCCATAGCGAACACGAACAGTGCGATTACCAAAGTGATGCCGAGAAACCACCAATCGTTCGGTACCGCAGAGGTTAAAACCAGCAGCAGGAGGCCAAGCCAGCTAAACGGAGGTCCGGGTAATACAGGCAGGAAACTACCAAACACCCCGATAAGCATGAGGAGAAACCCCATAAACAGTAAAAAAATGTCCATACGGCAAATTTTCTGTTTGACGAAGATAAGCAGGAATTGTTACACCTAAGGAGGAAACGGCTCCCCAATATATCAACGCCAATTACCTAAAATGTCGTAATTTCCATGATCGAATATGTGATGTATGCGCGCTCTGGGTTGTTTCCTTTGCTTTTTTCTGTTAATATCCTGCGACTGGTTCGCCCCCAGCAGCACCAAGACCAGAAAGTTGGTGGAATTAGAAATGCAAAGCATAGATTGGGATGAGCTGGACCAATATCCACTCTTTAGCAACTGTGATGAGATGAGCGGGAAACAGGAACAAAAGAGGTGTTTCGAAACCACCTTACTTGAGCATTTTACCAAGACATTGAAGGATTTTGAATTTGTGCTGGATACGGTTGTACAGGATACGCTCTACCTGGATTTTCTGGTAACCCATGAAGGGGAGATCAAAGTTTTGGATATTGAGCAACACGAAAAAGTAGAACTGCAGATACCGGAATTTGAAGGGGTATTGACCCAAAGCCTTAAGGCACTTCCAAAGCCGCAGCCTGCACTAAAACGGGGAATACCGGTAAATGCCAAGTTCAGGATCCCGTTAATTATTCAAACTGAAAATTGATTTGAAAACGGAGAAAATCATATTGGGGATTGACCCAGGAACAACAGTGATGGGGTTTGGTATCATCAAAGTTGTGGGGAAGCAAATGGAGTTTGTTCAAATGAACGAATTGATGTTGAAAAAATACGCCGACCCGTATACCAAGCTCAAAATAATATTTGAGCGCACCCTGGAACTTATAGATACCCACCATCCTGACGAGATTGCTATTGAAGCCCCATTTTTTGGCAAGAATGTGCAATCCATGCTTAAGCTTGGGAGGGCACAGGGTGTTGCTATGGCTGCCGGACTTTCCAGGCAAATTCCTATCACCGAATATTTGCCTAAAAAGATCAAAATGGCGATTACCGGAAATGGTAATGCCAGTAAGGAGCAGGTAGCCAAAATGCTGCAGACAACCTTGAAAATAAAGACCTTACCTAAAAATCTGGACAGTACAGATGGCCTGGCTGCTGCGGTATGCCATTTCTACAATGCCGGAAAACCCCAAATTGGAAAATCATATACCGGGTGGGCGGCATTTGTAAAACAGAACGAAGACCGATTGAAATAGCTGTGAGTGAATTAGCAACCCAAAGGTGTAAGAACTGCGGTGCAGATTCCACTGGTAAATATTGCCAACAATGTGGTCAACGCATGTCTTTTGATAAGATCACATTTTTAGAAACCTTTCAGGATCTTGTTGATGCTTTGTTTTCGGTTAATGCGCCATTGCTAGTTACTCTTCAGGGCCTAATCAGGAATCCTGGTCATCTGCTGAGGAGTTATTTAGCCGGACAAAGAAAAAAGTATTACAGGCCTGTAGCCTTTTTCATCCTTACTACAGTAGTTTATATTCTTATTAGGGCTCTAATTGGTTTTGATCCTTTTAGAAATGAGGCATTTCAGGTAGAGGAGGCAGTTGATAGCGGCACAAAGTTAATGGAGGCCCGGAATTACATGTTATTGAACATCAATAACTTCTTGTTCATCTTTGTATTTACACTGGCCGTACTTTCAAAATTATTTTTCTATCGCCCCTATTCACTAGCTGAGTTTATTGCTATCGCTTTCTATCTGCTTGGCATATATACGCTGATTACCACTTTGAATATGTTCTTCATAATGTTTATAAGTGATAAAATGCAGTTATTGGGCATTGCAATAATGCTGCTTTACTTCTTATTTGTAATGTCTTCTTTAATGAAAAAGCCCCTGATTCTTATTCTGCTAAAATCAATTATTGTCTATTTTTTGGCATTCTTCACCTACTTTATAATGGCCTTTGGCCTTTCGTATTTAATCGTTCTATTTAAGGCAAGTTAATGGCAGGCATATATCTTCATATTCCTTTTTGTAAACAGGCCTGCCATTATTGCGACTTTCATTTCTCCACCCAGTTAAAGAAGAAAGAACCACTGCTGCACGCCTTGCATCGGGAAATGGAACTGCGCCGGGATACCTTCGGAAACACCCCTTTGGACACTTTATATTTTGGCGGAGGTACTCCTTCAATACTAAGTCCGGGAGAGATAGCAGAACTGATTGAATCAGCCAGCAAGCACTATGCATTTAGTGACAATCCTGAAATCACCCTTGAAGTTAACCCGGATGATGTTACCCCGGATCAGGTACGGGCCTGGGCAGAAGCTTCAGTAAACAGACTGAGCCTTGGCATACAGTCGTTTTTTGATGAAGACCTGAAATTTATGAATCGGGCACATACCGCCCTCGAGGCGACAAGGAGTTTGGAATTGATACGCAGGTACTTTGATAATGTATCTATCGACCTTATTTATGGCTTTCCCCAGTTATCCATGGACAAATGGAAAAGCAATCTGGAGACAGCCCTGTCTTTTGAGATCCCGCACATATCGGCTTACGCCCTTACCGTTGAACCCAGGACGGCCCTCCATTCCTTTATCAGAAAAGGGAAGGTTCCGGACCTGGATGAACAGCTTACCGAGGCTCATTTCGAGATGCTCACTTCTAAACTGGAAGAAGCCGGATTTGTTCACTACGAAATTTCCAACTTCGGTAAGCCGGGTTATTTTTCTCGTAACAACACGGCCTATTGGACGGGGCAGCCCTATATGGGTATAGGGCCATCTGCTCATTCCTTTTCCGGTACAGCAAGAAGCTGGAATGTGGCGAATAACAGCAAGTATATCAAAGCGATTGTACAGAATAAGGTGCCTTTAACACTTGAAGCACTCAGTGACAAGGACCGGTATAACGAGTATATCATGACGGGCCTGAGGACAATTTGGGGTGTTTCCACTTCGAAAATTGCAACGAAGTTCGGAGAATCTTTTAAGCAGTACTTCCTCACCAAAGCTTCCCCATATTTGCAAAATGAAAAACTCATCATAGCGGGGGATACTGTAACTGCTACCAAATCAGGCAAATTCCTGATAGACGGAATTGCCGCCGATCTTTTTATGGTTGATTGAGCAATTTATACCCGTGGTTACTTTCCCCTCAACCGGGATTCACTTAAGTTTGCACTCTCGAATAATCTAGTCCTGCACAAATAAGCGTTTATGATTGCAACAATACAATACGGGAGCAGACAATTCAAGGTAGATCTCTCTAAACCACTGGATATTTCCATCCCGATACGGGACGGGGATTCCAATGTGAATGCCTGGTATGTGGGTTCTCCAAAAATTCAGCCTTATTCGGATGGGGAATTTACCGGGGCTGTGCGAAACGGGGCTGCCGTAAATTTCTATAAATTAGAATGTATCCCGCATTCCCATGGCACCCATACCGAATGCGTAGGACATATCACGGAAACGGTACACAGTGTAAATACGCATTTGCGTAAATACTTCCATGTGGCAGAACTGATCACCGTAGCGCCGGAAAAACTGGGGGATGACTTTGTTATTTCGGCTAAGCAACTCAGCTATGCCCTCAGAAATAAGAAAAGGGAAGCCCTAGTCATCAGGACCCTCCCTAATACCCTGCAAAAGCGGTCCCAGCAGTATTCCCATACCAATCCACCTTACTTACTGGAGGAAGCTACCCAATACCTGGCAAATAAGGGCATAAAGCACCTGCTTATCGACTTGCCATCAATTGACAAGGAGCAGGATGAAGGTGCATTAAAAGCCCATCGCGCTTTTTGGGGCGTTGACGAAGAAATCCGTTATGATGCTACCATTACCGAGTTTATCTATGTGGACAACCAGATTGAGGACGGCACCTATTTACTGGATCTGCAGGTGGCACCCATAGAGAATGATGCCAGTCTTTCAAGACCGGTGCTCTATGCACCCTTGCCCTAGATTAACTTCCCTGCAATCCTTATATTTACTTTATGGAGAACAGTATTGAAATCGTATTAGGACTGTTATTGGGAGCCATCCTGATGTTCTGGACCTATACCTATTTCAGAAGAAAGAAAAGCAAGGAACTCACAGAACACCAGTCGGTAGTCCTCCTACAGAAAATCCGCAGTGTGTGCAAGCTCATGACCATAGAGGGAGATTTTGCGGAGATATATCGATATGAGAACACCCGAAAGCATTTTATGAGCCTGTTTAATAGCAAAAAAAGGGCGCTGATAGTGGTCAATGCCAAGGCGCAGATCGGGTATGACCTCAAAAAGGTCAATATGCACGCCGACAATGAAAAAAAGAAGATCATTCTCACCAATTTTCCCGAGCCTGAAGTAATGTCTATTGAACCTGAACTGGAGTTTTACGACATCAAGAATGGGTTGTTCAATAGTTTCAGGCCCAAAGACCTGACTACCTTAAACAAGGAGGCTAAAGAACATATACGGGAAAAAATCCCGGAGAGCGGCATTATGGAAACCGCCAAACGGGAAACACTGGAAGCTGTATTGCTGATCGAGCAGATTGTGGAAACTATCGGGTGGAAATTGGATTATTCTGCCCTCGAGATAGATGATAAAATCCGCTCTCGCTTATCTGAATAACTTAAAAAGTTTTATCTATGAAGAACTACCTTATTACCCTGCTCCTTTCAGGGATGAGCCTGATGGCCTTTGGTCAGGAAACTAAGACAGAGCGGACGTTTGATCCTGCTTTTGTACACAGCGTTTATTTCTGGTTGCACAATCCGGATAGTGATAGCGACCGTGCTGCCTTTGAAGATGCCATAAACACGCTTCTTGCCAATTCGAAATACACCAAAACCAATTTTGTGGGAACCCCTCCAAAGGCAATACGGGAAGTAGTAGATGATTCTTTCACCTACAACCTGCTGGTTACTTTTGAATCTGCAGAAGCCCAGGAGGGCTACCAGGTGGAGGAAGCGCACCTTACTTTTATAAGAGAAGCCCAGCACCTTTGGAAAAAGGTAGTGGTTTACGATGCGCAGGGTCAGGTACAATGACCTTTACTAAAAGCGGATTATGAATATTGAGGTTTTCAGGCAATATTGTTTGAGTAAAAAGGGGGTGACCGAAGAATTCCCGTTTGACGAGGTTACCCTGGTTTTTAAGGTCATGGGAAAAATGTTTGCCCTCGCCCCTCTGGAACGAATCCCCTCTCAGGTTAACCTGAAATGTGACCCGGAAAGAGCGCTTGTACTTCGGGAGGAATGGGACGGCGTTATCATGCCTGGTTACCATATGAGCAAAGTACATTGGAACACCCTGTTCCTGGAGCAATTGCCTGCCAATTTGATAACCGAACTCATCGACCACTCCTATGAACTTGTGGTATCAAAATTCCCAAAAAAACTAAAATCTGAATGGGAAACGCTGGAAGATTGAACAAAAGGGCCATGAATAGAAGTACGTATCTGAATCCCCACGGCATTGGTTATATTTGCGTCTCACAGCATAGTACCCATGCAGGATCCCAAGAAATTTTATACCCGGAGGCTTTCAGAGCTTAAGGAGAAGAAAAAGAAACTTTCCACACAGTTATTTCGGTATAGCCTGCTGCGCCTTCTCGTTTTTCTTTCTGTCATATTTGCGCTGTATTTTTTTTATGGCGAAGTACAACTGCTAGTCGGTTTGGGGCTGCTTGCCCTGGTGGTTTTTGTGTTTCTGGTAATACGGTTCAACCGATTGCAATATCAGAAGCAGAAACATAACTCCCTTATACGACTTAATGAGACGGAACTCGAGGTGCTGAAAGGGAATTATGAGCAACTCGCCGACGGGACCCAGTATGAAGACAGTAAGCATCATTTCTCTCATGATATTGACCTCTTTGGAGCGGGGAGTTTCTTTCAGTACCTGAATCGCACTGCCCTTGCAGAAGGAAGCAATATCCTGGCCAAATGGTTAATGAGTAACCATAACGAACAGCTATTGCCAAAACAGGAAGCTATCCGGGAATTACGGGATGCCCCCGAATGGAGGCAGGAATACACCGCAACGGCTACCCTGGTCAGGACCGAGGTAACAACAGCTCAATTGTCTCAATGGTTCCGGGAATACCAGCCTTTTCTCAATGGCCGATTCAAAGTCATCCCTCTGGCTTTTGGACTTATTTCTCTTGCGTTGATCACGGCTTACCTGCTGAATATGTTCTCCGGATGGAGTCTTTTTTTCTGGTTTTTAGCCGGCCTCGGTATCTCCGGTTTCTATTTAAAACGGATCAACCGGCTGACGGTACTGTCCGCTAAGGCCCTGGATACCTTTCAACAGTTTCATAAACTGATCCACCTTCTGGAAACCACACCCTTTAAGGCAGAGTTGCTAACAAGGAAGCAGGAGCTATTCAATAATGATCAGGAACCCGTTTCCCGGTCGGTTCGGAAATTTGCCGATATCCTGCATGCCTTTGACCAGCGGAACAATATGCTCTTTGGGATCCTGGGCAACGGCTTCCTGCTATGGGACCTGTACCAGGCCAACCGTATTGAACAATGGATCCAGGATCATGGGGATCAGGTGAATTCCTGGTTTGAGGTATTGGGGTATTTTGATGCCTGTATCAGTCTCGGAAATTTTGCATTTAATCATCCAGACTACGTTTTTCCGGAGCTTTCCTCTGGTCCTATGGTTATTAAAGCCGAAGGAGCAGGCCATCCGTTGCTCGATCAAGAGAGCCGGGTAACCAATGATTTCCTGATCCGGGAACACGATTTTCATATTATTACCGGGGCCAATATGGCCGGGAAGAGTACTTTTTTGAGGACGGTATCCCTCCTGATCGTTATGGCCAATACCGGCCTACCGGTTTGCGCTGCATTTATGAGCTACAAACCGATCAAACTGGTCACCAGTATGCGAACTGCAGATTCCCTGACCCGACATGAGTCTTATTTCTTTTCTGAGCTAAAGCGACTGAAATTCATTGTTGAGGAGATGGCCAAAGACCGCTATTTTATTGTCCTTGATGAGATTCTCAAAGGGACAAACAGCACCGATAAGGCAAAAGGATCCCGCCAATTCCTGGATAGATTGGTAAGCTCTAAATCAACCGGCCTGATCGCAACACACGATTTGAGCCTGTGCTCAGCAGCCTCGGCTTATGAGCAGGTAAGTAATTTCTTTTTTGATGCCGAAATTGTAGCCGGAGAGCTCTATTTTGCCTACCAGCTAAAACCCGGGATATGCCAGAATATGAATGCTTCTTTTCTTCTGAAAAAATTAAAGATTGTTGATTGAGGTCCCAATCCGGCAAGTGAGCAGAATCATTCGTCTACAGTAAATTGCCATTCATCTACAGCAAACGTCTGTTTGCCATCAAAAAAATGTCTGGATGTAACGGAATTAGGAAATTAGCAGGCTAACTTAATCGCACCATGAATATTCTTTTTATTGAAGACGATCTTATTGAGACCATGAAATTGCAGCGGACAGTATCCAAACTGCAATTGAAACACAAGATCCGGGAAGCCAAAAATGGGGAGGAAGCCCTGACCGAATTACGAAATGGTAAAACCCTGCCTGATATCATCTTACTCGATCTGAACATGCCCCGGATGAATGGGCTTGAATTTCTAAGAATTCTAAAGGAAGACGAGGTACTAAAATACCTGCCAACTATTATACTCACCACTTCAGAGAACCAGGCTGATTTACTCGAAGCCTATCGCATCGGAATTGCAGGTTACGTGATCAAACCATTAAAACACGAAGATTACGAGGCCAAACTCAAAAGAGTACTGGAATACTGGGACATCAATGAATTGGTAAAACCCTAACAGAAATCCGCATTTCACAACATAATTTTCCGCTGTTGTGCTACTTTTCTTACTTTCCAAAAAATTCAACACATGAAAGGCATCGTTTTTACAGAGTTTCTCGAAATGGTAGAGGATCAATTCGGACTCGAGGTAGTAGATACCATTATCGAGAATGCAGAATTACCCTCCGAAGGGGTGTATACCGCTGTGGGAACCTATGATTTTAATGAGATGGTTAGCCTGATCTCACAGCTCAGTGAACAGGTAAATATGCCAGTCAATGATCTGCTGTATGCTTTTGGGCTATATCTTTTTGACAGTCTGGGCAAAGTACATCCTGAGGTTATCCAAAATTACAATTCACCCCTGGCACTTTTGAATTCCATCGAAGATCATATCCATGTGCATGTTAAAAAGCTGTACCCCGATGCTGAACTACCTCAATTTAAAATATTAGACAAGACAGACCATTCTCTTTCCATGATCTATTCTTCTTCAAGAGGATTGTATAGTCTGGCCCACGGGCTTATTGAAAAGACATTTACCCATTTTGAAGGGGAGGCTGATATTACCTATACCCTGTTGTCAGAAGATGGCACGGAAGTGAAGTTTGATATAATTCAGCATGGATAACAAAGAAGTCATACTTCTTAAAAAGGCCCTTGAACGTCAGAAGAAAGCACGTGTACAGGCAGAAAAAATCCTGGAACAAAAATCCAAGGAATTATTTGATGCCAAACAGCACCTCGAATATGCCAATGCCCGTCTCGAAAACCTGCTGAACGAGAAGACCTCGGAACTGGATGGCGCCTTTCTCAATATCCTTGATCCTTATGTAGTCATGGACCTGGATTTCAATGTGATCAACATGAATAAATCGGCTAAGGCCTTCCTGGGGTTCGACCACAGTATGGAAACGGTCAATCTTGCAGAACTTGTTCATGAGGATTACCGGGAATACACAAAAGAGTCCATAGCCACTTTACTGGAAGTGGGGACCCTCCAGAATTACCGTGCTAAAATCATCGTCAATAACGGGGCGGAACGATTTGTTCAGATCAACAGCAGTATTATATACGATCAGAAGCGAAAACCAATCGCGGCTCAGGGGATCATCAGGGACATCACCTCAGAAACTGAAATCAAACAACTCCTTTCTGATCAGAAAAAGCAACTGGATGTTATCGTTGACAATTCCCCATTGGGTTTTGTGCTCACGGTAGCCGGACAAATCGTAAAAGCCAACAGTACCTTTTGTGATCTTCTGGGTTATACCGAACTGGAACTATGCAAATTGAAAGTAATTGATATTTCATTCAAGGAGGATCTTCCTGCTTCCAAGTCACTGATGGAGGAGATGAATTCAGGTAAGATTGATAATTTCATAATCAACAAGCGGTATAAAAAGAAAGATGGATCTATCCTATGGGCTAAAACGAACGTGAACGCTGTACGGGATAAAAATGGAGTTATCAAATATCAGTTGGCCATTGTAGAAGACATTACTGTAGAGCGCGAGAAACAGCTGATGATCGAAGTGATCAATGATGTAGCCAAGGCTATTTTAGGGAAAATGGATATCCATGAGATTGCCTGGGAGATTACCAAAAGCATAACCCACTACCTGGGATCGGAAGATTGTATTATTTACCTGGTAGACCATGACAAACAGTACCTGGAACAAATTGCTGCCTTTGGGGATAAGGTAGACAAGGCAGGAGAAGTGTATAATAAAGTTACCCTGGAAATCGGTCAGGGTATTGTAGGCACAGTGGCTCGTACAGGGAAGGCTGAACTTATAGGGGATACCAGTACGGACAAGCGCTATGTAGTAGACGACGCCATCCGGTATTCAGAGATCACCGTACCCATTATTTCTGAAGGAGAAGTGATTGGGGTTATTGATTCAGAGCATCCTGAAAAGAATTATTATACCAGGGCACACCTGGAAACCCTTAAAAATATTGCCCGGCTGGTAGCCATGCAACTTAAGAATGCGATTAACCTGAGGGAACGTCTGCTTACTGAGGCAGAAAACAAGAAACTACTTGAGGAATTAAAACGGAGTAACGCAGGACTGAAGGAATATGCCCATATCGTTTCTCATGACCTTAAATCCCCCTTAAGAAGTATAAATGCGCTTGCTTCCTGGTTACGCGAGGATTATATAGAAATCCTTGATGAAGCCGGGGTCTATAACCTCAAAATGATACAGGAGAAGACCGAGAGTATGGATAACCTGATCAATGGGATCTTAAAGTATTCCAGCATCGAATACGATAAGCTGGAATCCGAAACTGTGGACGTTAACGAGGTGGTTAAACATATACGGGAAATCATCTTTGTGCCGGAGCACGTGCAGATTGTGATCATGAACCCCCTGCCGGTGATCGTGGCAGATGACACCAAAATCCATCAGCTGTTTCAGAACCTGATCAGTAATGCGGTCTCGCATATTGATAAAGAAGAAGGCCTGGTAAAGATCAGTAGTGAAGAATCGGATACCCACTGGAAATTTCAAATTGAAGACAACGGTGTTGGTATAGCCAAAGAATACCATGAAAAAATATTCAAGGTATTCCAATCCCTGAAGACAGAGGAGAAATCGACGGGTATCGGACTTTCCATAGTCAAAAAAATCGTTGACCTTTATGAGGGTGAAGTCTGGCTGGAATCTGAGACCGGTTCTGGGACCTGCTTTTATTTTACTTTAAGAAAGCAACAATGAGGGAAGAACAACCTAATTTAGAATACATTGATCAACTTTCAGGTGACGACGAGGCATTCAGACAAAAATTCCTTGTTATCTTGAAGGAGGAATTTCCATTGGAGCAAAAAGAATACCTGGAAAGCTTTGAAATAAAAGACGGAGATCGCGCTGCCCTGATCGTTCACAAGCTGAAGCATAAATTCAATATTTTGGGCTTGCATCAGGGATACCGGCTTGCGGTGGATTACGAAGAGGCGCTTTATAAAGGTGATTTCGGATTGAACCCTGACTTTATGGATGTTCTTAACCGTATTGAGGTATATTTAAAAACCATTTAACCATGAACTGTATCATTGTAGACGACGAAGCTGCCGCAAGGGCCATTGTTAGCCAACTGTGCACTAACGTTCCCGATCTTGATGTCATAGAAGAATTCTCCAATGCCATAGAGGCCATAAAATTTCTGAACCAACAGCAAATTGATGTGGTCTTTCTGGATATACACATGCCCGGGTTTACAGGGATCGATTTTGTACAAACTTTAAAAGAGGCCCCAAAAATCGTACTGACTACTTCAGACAAGGAATTTGCCATTGAAGCCTATGAATATGAAGCCATTGTGGACTATCTGGTAAAACCGATTACTCCGGAACGTTTTGAGAAATGCATTCAGAAAGTAAAAAACAGCCTGGCAAAGGAGCAGGGAACTGTTCAGAAAGGTGACGGCCCTGGGCTGGAAGACGACTTATATATCAATATAGACCGAAGGTTGATCAAACTAAAGTTCGACGAGATCCTGTTCATTGAAGCCAAGGGCGATTATATCGATATTAAAACGGAAAAGGAAAATTACCGGGTGCATACCACGCTAAAAAAAATAAAGGAAAAACTTCCCCTGGAGCGATTTCTTCAAATCCACCGCTCCTTTATCATCAATTTTACCAAGATCATCGATATTGAAGATAACAGCGTCCTGATCGAAAAGAATGTTATTCCAATAAGTAGGTCTAACCGACCCGAATTGATGCGGCGCTTAAACCTGCTTTAATTTAGGCCTCCACTTTTTGGCCACTGGCCTAAATCTATATCCTGGTTGTCCCTTTTCTTTTCTTCCTATCTTCGGGTAAAGGTTACAGTATATGGAACTTAGGATCTTACAGGAAAAAGGCATTACTCCGGAAATTGAGCACCAAATCTCCTTACTGCTGGAACAGCTGAATCCCCAATTGAAACCCCGCCGTTTAGCAGAGGTCATTTCGGAATCAACCAACCTCTATATTCTTTGTGCAATGCAAGGACAGGAGATTCTGGGGATGGCCAGTTTAGCCGTTTACCAGGTACTATCAGGCAGGAAAGGATGGATGGAAGATGTGGTGGTCGATCAAAAACACAGGAGGAAAGGTGTTGCAAAACTACTTACTGAGGAACTTATACGATTGAGCAGGGAACAAGGCCTTGATCAGCTATTGCTCTATACCGGAGCTCACAGGACAGCCGCACACCAACTCTACGAAGCTTGCGGATTTATAAGAAAGAACAGTTACCAGTATATACTTTTTCTCTGAACGATTCCCCGTCCAGGGCCTTATGGCTTGAGCTTCTTATGAAATAGAGGTAATCTGGCAACAGCCCATTGCAGCGTCAGGCCCAGTTCGGTAAATTCAAATCCAGTGGCTGTGGCAGATGCTATATTGGAATATTTACCGTAAACACCAAGGTCCAGACGTTTTGAAATCTGGTGGTTCAGGTTTAGTTCTGCCCTGAAGATCGGGCTTAAATCTCCATCTTCAACTTGTTGAAACCCACTTGCCGCACCCAGGGCATAGCGTAGTTTTTCTCCTAATGTACCTCTGGAATCTGCGAATAGTTCGTATGCGTGAAAGGATTCCGGGCTAAAATAGATCTCAGGCAACTGCTCACTGAAGCTGAGGTATTGATAATTAAGCCCCAACTTAAGTGCAGGCTTTTTCAGTACCGTATAGTAGAGGGAGCTGAATATCAGATTCCTGTTGTTCCCGTCGGTTTGTGTGGTATGCATTAACTGCATATACCACCCTAAATTAATATTTGTGCCCAGGTTGTAGTTTAAACCATAGTGGTTCATAACTATTTCTCTGGAAATCAGTTCTGCATTGAAATTTTGCACTTCCCTTCGGTAGCCCAATTCCAGGTTTTGCCGTTTCATCGGTTTCATTTGAAGCTTCACCTCTGTTATGGGTAAGGTATAAGAGGTTTCGGCAAATCGACTTTGGTTGATACCCAGATTTGTTTTCAGGAGCATCCCCGGGAGAATCTGATAATCCAGTCCGCCGAAAAACAGATTTGATGAAGCCTCGTCACCATTAACTGTATTTTCTGTAGTGCGGTACTGGTGGGACAAAGTTCCACTCAATCTGGTAGATACCGGGATTGTTATTGAGGTTCCCTGAAAGTAGGCACTGTTATTTCCGTTGTCAAAGCTATGGCCCCCTTTCTGGGTAACTACAGGTCGAAACTTGCGGTTTAACTTTTCAAGAAAAGCTTCGGCATCCTTTTGATTTGGAAAAACTTCAAGTGTGCGGTATGCCGCCTGGTAGGCCTTTTTATAGTCTCCTTTTGCAAATAAAGCATTGGCTTTTCCTAGATTGCCATCGAAAGAGCGACTATCTTTTTCCAGGATACGGGTATAGCTCAACAAGCTTTTGTCAAAATCACCGGTATACATGCCCAGGGTCGCATTTAAAGCCAGCAACCAATTGGTATTTGGATGTATTGAGGCAATACGGTCTATTTCATTTTTTGCCAACCTGAACTGGCTATTCCAGATAAGTGCCTGTACATAGCGTTCCCAGGCCTGTTGGTATTCTGGCTCACCCTCAAAAGGGGCAGCCATATCTTTTGCCCGCAGGGCTGTTTCCAATGCTGCTTTATCCTCTTCATCCAGGTGTTTTACAAGGGCAATACCTGCCAGTGCAACAACAGAATCGCGCGTGGATCTGGCCATTTGCCAATAGGACGTTTTTGCTTCTTCAAACGCTCCGGCCTGAATATTCAAATTAGCAAGGCTCAGTAACACTTCGCGGTCTCCAGGAAAATCTGCAAAGATTTCTTTCAGAAGTGAAATCCCTTCCTGGTATTTCCTTTCCGTGGCCAGTTGATTAGCCATCCCTAGCTTTATGTATTTCCTGGATGTCCGGGCACTGGGGTTTTCCGGCTTTACCTGCAGCGCCTTATTGATATAATACAGCGCTTCCTCAAATTGCTTGAGATTACTCAGGGTATTTGCAAAACCGAGTAAGGCTGAAAAATTATTGGGATTCTCTGCTACCAGATCTTCGTAATGCCCTTTGGCCTTTTCGTAAGCTTCGCTCCACAGATAAGATTCGTAAAGGTTCAATTGGATTTCCAGATCCCTGGGGTATTCCTCCAGCAAGGATTCAAAGAGGGTACTGGCATTTTGGGGGTTCCCGCTAAGTCCGACTGCCCTGCCGTAGCAAATAAGGGCAGTTTTGTTCTTCGGCTCTTTTTCCAGGTAGGAATCAAAAAAGACTTCTGCACTTTCAAAATCTCCGGTTTCCAGCATTCTGAATCCGGGATCCATAGGTCCCTGCCCAAAAGCAAACAGGTTAGCCAGGAATAATGCGATTACGATTAATTTGGTTTTCATAGGTTAAGTTTTAAGGAAAAACAAGGCTGTTAGTCACTTGCTTTTCATACTGTTTTTTTGGTAGGATAAAGTTAAGATGCCTTTATCCACCCCGGAAGTACGATATGTTCCATTCGTCTACAGCAATCCGCCATCCGTCTAAGCCCCCAACTTTTGAGCGTCAGATCTGGACATATTTGCATTCAAAATTGATGTAAAACTTAACCTAGTCATCATGACCATATCCAGAATATCCCTTAAAAAAATAGCTCCCGAACAATTGTTCATGGGAAGCGTAATGCTCGTTAATGCCGGAAATTACCTTTACAATTTATTGTTAGGGAGATTCCTGGGCCCAGAAGTATTCGCTGAAGCCGCTTTGCTGGTAACCCTGCTTTTGATAGTATCCTTTATAGGAATGACCTTTCAGATTGCCACGACCAAGTTTGTCGTGGTCTTGTCTGGTCTGGAACGCAGGGCATTTCTTAAGAAGATGATGAAACTTTCGTTATTACTGGGAGTGGGGGGAGGAAGTCTGATTCTGATGTTGTCCGATTTTATGCAACAGCTATTTAAAACTTCTTCTTCCGGGATGTTTTTCATCTTTGGTCTGGGGATTCCCGTTTATTTTGCCATGTGTGTTAACCGGGGATTTTTGCAGGGGCGGCAACAATTCGGGTCGCTTTCGATCACCTATCAAACGGAGATGTGGAGCCGGCTGCTTATCACCCTTTTGTTGCTTCTGATACTGCCCTGGAATCCAGTCCTTATCGTTGCAATAGGTATTGTGCTTTCCTTTTTATTTGGATTGATCCCGATAAGGAAGAAGGACTATATCCCATCTTCCCTCGTGAATCTCGATCCGGAGGTCTGGGCAAAGGCCAGAACGTTTCTGATTCTGACAGCGGGGTACGAGCTTACACAGATCCTGATCAACAATACTGATGTCCTTTTGGTAAAGCACTTTTTTGAAGCTAAGGAGGCAGGACTTTATGCTTCCATAGCCCTTATCGGACGTGTGGTATACTTTGTAGCCTGGATGTTCGTAATGCTTTTGTTACCTGATGTACTTCAGAAAAAGAAACAGGGAGTGGATACCAGGCCGGTGTTGATAAAGTACGTGAGTTATATCGGGATATTTTCCGGCGCTGTAGTCCTCGGCTGCTATCTTTTCCCGGAATTGATTATCTCCCTGATGTTTGGGGAGGCCTACCTTCCGGCTGCAGGCTTACTCTGGCGATATGCATTGGCTACTTCCCTGTTTGCCCTTTCCAATATCTTTGCCTATTACTTTCTTTCTCTGGAGCGCTATACCCCAGTTATTCTGTCTGCGCTACTCGGGGTCTCACAAATCGTTCTAATCCTGATTTTCCATACGAGCCTCAATATGGTTATCGGCGTTCAGATATTGGCCATGTTAGCCCTCCTGGTTTTCCAGTCGCTTTACTATGTGAGTCATAATTGATAATTGCTGTATTTTGAGCTATGGTTTTTTTGCGACCGGGACCTCATAAGTGTCCCGGTTTTTTTGTGGGGCTGGCCTATCTGAAGCCCAGAGAAAGGGATCCAAACCCTTAACGGCAGGCAGGTTCCATTCGTCTACAGTAACGGTTTATCCACCTTTTACGACCCATAATTTTATGGCAAACCCTGGATATTTGTACTATAATTATTTAACCTAAATCTTAACCTGATGAAATTAGCAATTGTAACCGCATATCCACCCAGTAAGGTAACCCTAACGGAATATGGATATCACTTAGTAAAACACTTCAGACTACAGGATGAAGTAGATGAAATTGTTCTGATTACCGACAGAACAGATGAAGAAAAAGACCTTCAATTCGAAGAAGAAGGGTGTAAAATCACGGTAAGGGAATGCTGGGATTTTAACAGCTATTCCAACTTTTTCCGAATTGCAAGGACCCTTGAAAGTGTTCAACCGGATGCTGTATTGTTTAACCTGCAGTTCCTGAAATTCGGAGATAAAAAAGTTCCTGCTGCCTTAGGACTTATTCTACCCATGTATTGCCGTTTAAGAGGTATTCCGACTATTTCGCTCCTGCACAATATTATGGAGCAGGTAGATTTGGATAATGCAGGGATAACGGGGAACAAATGGCTTCAGAAGATCTACAATTTTATCGGAACCACACTGACTAAAATGGTGTTGCGCTCAGATATTCTGGCGGTGACCATTAGCAAGTATGTGGATATCCTTGAAAAGAAGTATAAAGCCCGAAATGTGGCCCTGGTTCCTCACGGAACCTTTGAAACGCCGGAAGAACCAAGTTACGATTTGCCGGAAGGCCCTATGAAAGTCATGGCTTTCGGGAAATTCGGCACCTATAAAAAGGTTGAAATCCTTATTGAAGCGGTCGAGTTAATACGCAAACGGTCCAAATTGGATATGGAAATTGTAATCGCTGGCACAGACAGTCCCAACACACCTGGCTATCTGGATGGTATCCAACAACAATATGCCCATGTGAAAGGGCTGCAATTTACTGGCTATGTGGCCGAAGAAGATGTTCCTGGCCTGTTCAGTAACAGTGCAGTGACCGTTTTTCCCTACACCAGTACCACAGGAAGTTCAGGGGTATTGCACCAGGCAGGATGCTATGGTAAAGCAGCTGTACTCCCAGATCTTGGAGATTTAAGTATACTTGTTCGTGAAGAAGGGTATGCAGGGGAATTTTTTGATCCCAAAGATGTAGCATCACTGGCCGATGCCATAGAAAAAGTGTTGGCAAATGAGGCCTACCGCGTTTATCTGGGTAAAACGAACTACGAGGCAGCCTGCGCTATTCCTATGTCACGAATCGCTTCCATGTATGTGGAATATTTTAAAGCGATTCAATTCACCAAACTAACCGGTTTTGATCTCGATTTGCCCAAAAGTGAAGAGGTTCTGGCAACAAAGCACTAAGATTTTTTTTGGTTAGGTTAAGTGGAAAAGGGGTGATGGCCATTGTGTTATCCCCCTTTTTTTATTTCCCGATCAAATCAAATGCCGGTTTTTTTGAGCCATCACTGCGCAACAGGCCAAAGTGTTTCTGCTGGCCTTTTCTCCAGGGTAATTTACCCACCACACGGTCTGGAATTTCTTCAAAGTCGTGCAGGGTCCATAACAAGTTGTGGATGTTTTCCTGTTTTAAAACAGTGGTCATATCCTGATAGAACTTCATTTGTTTCTGTTCCGATCCCATAAAGAGATTACCAAGCCCGCTATAGGAAGAATAGCCGTATTCTTCCAGAAGCACCTCTTTATTTCCTACGGCTTTTTTTAATGTGGTATACCCCTCTTGAAAATCCTCTGGAGCCATATAATAATGGAAGGAGACGAAATCTACTTCCTCTTGCAACAATAGAGCGTCCTGAGGATTGCTCCAGCCTACAGTTACCGGATGCATGGGATCCCAGGATCTCACCTGGTGAATCATTTCCCTCAGCCAGGACAGTACCCGGTCCTTACCCCGGCTTTCAAAATCAAGGTCGGGTTCATTTTTTATGTCCCAGGCCAGCAATGCAGGGTGACCTTTAATAGCCTGTACAATAGCCTCGGCATGGCGGTGGGTAAGCGTCCAGTTCTCAAGGCTATAGTCGCCATAAAAATCAAATAAAGTAACGATTACCTTTAGCTGCTGTGCATTTGCCAAATCCAGTAAGGAGATAAGTCGCTCTGTTTTTTCCGTAGCAACGGATGCTTTACCAAAATCCGGATAAGGAACAAAGATTCGCAGGGTATTGAGTCCATTTTCCTTTATGAGCATGAAGTCTTGCTCAATTGTTGTGGTATCCAGCTGGACATCAAACAGGGTCCAGGGTTGAGATTTGGGATAGTAATTTATTCCCGAGATGTGATCAATTCCCTGCCATTTATCAGCAGGCACGTTCTGAGGAATGGAAATCCTGCTGTTTTCCAGGGACACCTGATGTCGAATCCGCCAAAAACCATCCTCGAGGAGCATCACCACCCGGTAGGTGGTAATATCCCGATAACGATGTATCATATTTTCATCCTGATAAACCTCATGTACTCCCGTCACTGCACTATCGATAAAGGATACGACCTTACCATCAGCGCTGTAAAAATCCAAATGCAAGTTGTGGTTGAGGGTCGTGGTGTTTACGCTAATACCCTCCAGACGATTCTGGTTAATCAGGGACTTCAATTTAGTACGCATACTATCGGTGTAGTAGTCATCAAGTCCGTAAGTATCATTATTCCTGAGGGCAACAGCACGCACATACCAGGCTCTGAGATAATCCTCCTTAATATCAAAGAGGGTTTGTTCTTCCATTCGTCTGCCTTCATTGTTTAACGGAGCCCACGAAGTTTTGGGCAGGTATACCTGCTCCAGGGCCACACCAAGGTGCAGGATAGAGGAACGGTCTGCCCCGGTATTGAGGTAGGAGATCACCGCACCAATTCCCATCAGGATCATTGCATTGATCCCAATAAATGAGAGCAGGAGTGCGCTTCTGTATATCAGTTTATTCCTCTTGGCCATCTTTCACATTTAGGGTTATCCTTTTCAGGACCCCACCGATTTCTATTTCCAATGCATATGCTGCAGCGGGATATACCTCTGGTTCCAGTATCATTCGACCCAATCCATTACGGGTTGAAGTTTCCAAATACCGTGTTTTGCCCCCGGAACTTTTGATTCGCATTAATATCCGCATTCCGTCGGGGATCAGCTGGCCCATAAAACTACGGACCGGTCCCAGGGTAATTACCCTGTTGTTTTTTGAAAAAGCCATCTGAAAATCTGCAAAAGCGGCCTTGAATTCGACCTGTAGCACATTGCTTTGCGCTATTCCGGTTATGTACGAATGAATTTCCCAGGTCTCAGGATTTTCCGGGTGCAGAATTTGTGCTGTGGCTATTCCGCCAATAGTTTTTCCCGTGCTGTATAAATTTCCTCCAGTTGAGTTTCGGGCAACAAAATTTACCAGGGTTCCGTCACTTATGGGATTTCCAAAAGCATCTTTTATAATGGACGTGCGTAGTGTTAAAAGTTGATGTCCGTCCGCATAGGCATGAAGGCGATCATAGCTGATATCGAAATCTACGGCATTGGCAGGGAGTACTTGTACCGATAGTTCTTTGGATTGACTATTTTCATAGGAGGCTGAGGCCAGTAAGACCCCCGCTTCCTCGGAACCATAAAGATTTTTCCAGGCCAGTCCATTGCTAATTTGCAGGGAATCCGTCAGCGCAAGGGTACCAATCTGCTGCGATATCTTCAGGGAATTCCCATCGGACAACAGGTTATCAAAAGGATCCGCAGGCAGCGCCACCATCATGGAAGCATCCACACCTCCTGCCCTGATGGCCTTGGGTCCGAGGTAAGTCTCTATAAGCCTTTGACGATGATCGTCTGGTTCTATTTGTATCTGACCAGAGGGAAGCGGGCCTTCGGTTTTCAGGAGCACCCATGATGCAACTCCTGATTTCTGTGAGAGGAAATCAGGCCAGGAATACACCCATTTATCTTCCGACCTTTTGCCTTTTAAGACTGTACTACCCAGGGCGTAGTTGACCAGGAGGTTGGGTACAGTTTCATCACTGGCGGGAAAAGTCAGTAAAATAGGATCACCTGCCATATGGGTTTGTTTTATAGTATCAGCAAGGGCTTTGTTTCCTGGAGGTTGGGTTTCTTTTTGTTTGCACCCCAGGAGACTGCTAATGATCAACATGAATAGTAGCATCCTCATGATCAGAACGATTTGGCTGTATAGGGGTTGAGGTCAATACGCAGATAATGATATCCATTGCCTTCAAATTCCTGTAGGTATTTAATGGAATCCATTTTCATCCGATCGGGCAGGTATTTTGATGAGATCTCATCGTTGGGCATGCCATTGATAAAAATGTATTCCATATTATCATCAAGCAGTTCTAGATCTGTAAGATCCATTGGAACATAGGTAAAAGGATGTTTTCGCTGTACACGCACACCATTATTGAGGAACTGATGGTCAACCCAGATTAGCTCGCCTGCCTGGTCATAATAAGAAACCAGTATTTGTGGGATGGTCACCTCCCGGATACCACTATTGAATAGCAGGCCTTCCACCTTATCTGCCCCTACCTGAACTTCCTGTAACACCAATCCGCGATACAAATCCCGGGTAGCCACATTGCCCGCACATTGCAGGTTAAATTTTACAGGGACATCCTTAAAGGTTAATGAGGTAAACTCCTTGGGATTAAAGGTATTTGGCCCCGTTTCGTCGTTACCTGACCAGGCCACGCCTTCAAAATAGATCTTAAAAGGGGTGGCTTCTTTGGGCAGGAGTTTATGTTTCATTTCAAATTTGGCGTTATAGCTGGCTAACTCCTCATCGTTTTCATTGTAGAGGCTGGCTTTGATTACCACATCGGCAGGAACGTCATCCAGGTTCTGTATCTCTCCTATAATGACATATTGATCCTGGAATTTTACAAGCTTTGCGGTAAGCACTTCCAATACCGGTTGCTCTAGAACATCTTCGTGGTAAGTCTGTTGGGTGGTGATTCTCCGTCTTCCCTGATTGTAAAATTGGGTAGTGTTCTCGGAGAATAGTTGATTAGGCGGCAGGTCGTTCTCAGGGGGGCTGGGTATCAGATACCATGCCCCGTCGCGTTTAACCACCTCATGTTGATTTACCTTTCTGATCTTTTCCAATGGGGTAATCCATTGAGTAACTACTTCAGCCAGGGCTCTGTCTGTAGTTTGTTTTTCTAGTCGAATCCCGAGGGAATCCAATTTGGCATAAGAACTCAATAAGCCATCGTTGACGGAGATTTCAAGCATATACTGTGCAAGGCTAAGGCCGCTATCCGGATCGATGTAAGCATGTGCCTGTTCAAACTCCTTAAAATCAAGGGCGTCATAGTAGGCGGAGAGTACATTTTCCGGGCTATACTGGGCGCGCTGGTCCTGGTAAAAATGATAGATCCCATAACCGGTAATAATAAGGATCAGTATTACCCATAATTGGTTTGTATGCGAAAGCCTTGCTGAAAAACGTTCGTAATTCTGAGCAAAGGATTCGTATAACGGTTCCTTGTATCTCTTGGTCTTTAATGCACGTAACCAGATCGGCTGAATATTGAGTATAAAAGCAAAAATGACGGTTAGGAGCGGGATAATTCCCCACATTAGCTTTAATGGAAGGGCCATATCTTCCTTTGGTAGAATATTAGCCAGGGGAGGCACATTTGCCTTCTCCCAAACAATTATACCATTTTCCAGTGGCTGAAGTCGTTGCCATCCACAGAAATACAGGATAGGGTCATAAAACTTATCGTTAGAAAAAATATATTTTAAGTTGTACTTCTCCGGGACGGTTAAAAATTGCTGAAGGGAACCAATTCCCTCCACACCTTTAAATTTCGAATTTTCAAGGCGTTCTATAGCACGACTGGTTAGTTCTGGGAGTCTTCGTGCCGAATGGTAGTTCCCATCAACAGTCAGGGCATTGGTCTGTGCAGAGAGCCAGGCCATTTGATCTCCGAAACCGAGTGTCAGGTACCGCCATTGATCATGCTGGTCCTGGTTAAGGAAATTCACCAAAGGCAACATTTTAATTTTGGGAGGCTGGGCTGGTCGGAAATATCCCAGACTCATGGTAAAAACAACCATGAATACGAGGGTGGTTACCAGGAATCCTCCAATTATTTTTGGAAATACCGAACCATAACGCTCTTTCAGAAAGGTTTTTAGATCACCCTCTACAAGGCGATATACCAATTCTCCAAAAAGCGGAAGGGCCATAATGGTAGCCCAGAGTGTAAACCGGTCCAGCGTCAGGATGTTGAAGGCATTTTCACCCAGGACAGCTTCTGGTATGGGTGTTGTCCCCCCAGTACCCAGCAGGGTTAGCAATGAAATAGAAAGCCCGAAAAAGAGATAGCGCTTGCTGTAGAACCGATAGAAAATATAAGGTAACAGCAACAATAATACACCCCAGGGAATAAGGAAAAATACGAGTCCGGATGAGGTAACCTCTAAAAAGTTATCCCGGGAACCATGCGGGATCGGAACCTGGGTTATTGGGTTATTTTTGGTGTTTAACCAATAGGGTAGAATACATGTTACGATCAGCAACAGGGAACCCATTCCAAATCCGATGATTCTCTTGAACATCGCTTTAAAGGCAACCAGGAAGGATCTGAAGGTAACATTTCTCAGACCACCGGTCTGTTTGCTTGCCATGTCCATTATAGCCATCCCGATCAACGGAAAGACAAAAAAGACCATTCCAAAAATTGGGGTTACATGATGTGACGTTACAGTTACAGCGATCAGGGAAAGTGAGGTAAAAAAATACCGGTATTTACCGGTTTTTAACCACAGGTAGATCTCAGGCAGGGCATGAAGCAAAACAGACAAGCCTATAATGCTTGGCAGTTGTCCAAATAGGTGCAGGGTCTCTATCAATGTAGAGGAAGCAACAGCCAGCAAAGCTGCATAACCGGCAATCCTGCGGTTTCCCAGCAGCAAATGACTAAAGCGGTATACCCCCGTAATAAAAAGGACAATGCTCAGGAGTGCTATGGTGTACAGGCCAAATTTAAGCCCCCCAATAAAACTCAAAAGGGCAATTGATTGGTGAACCAGGGGCGGGTACGACATTACCGTAAAACCAGTATACCACCGATAATCCCAGGGATCAAACCAATTTTCTGCATAGTGATCTGCAAAAAACAGATGGATAAGCGCATCATAGGTGGATTCGAGGGTAAAGAACAAGGCGGAACCATGAAAAACAAGGCCGGCAACAAGGGCCAAAATCAATATGGTATTGGTGCGTTTCACTTGGGCGGTACTGTAGGAAAATATAACAGATTAAAAGTAGATATATTGTAAAAATACTTCGCAATCAGCCGTCTACGGAAAACAACCATTCGTCTATAGTAACTGCCTGCTAATCAAGACGAGCTCATTTTTAAGATCAATCGCTGCTAGATTTGTTCAAAATTCCGGCGCTAAAGTGGCTCCGGGGTATTAACCAAAAAAAGCTTAACCTATGAAGATTTTAACCATTGATGACCAGCAACTCATCTTGCTGTCATTAGAAAAACGACTTACAGAACTTGGATATCAGGTTCAAACCGCCTCAGGAGGGCAGGAAGGAATTCGAGCCTTTGAATCCTTTAATCCCGATCTGGTATTGCTGGATATTAACATGCCCGGGGTTTCCGGATTGAAGGTAATTCAACACATACGTTACGAAAAGTCTTCCCAGGTACCTATTGTGGTAATGTCCGGGATTACAGAGGATAAAGTAATTGCAGAAGGATTTAACCTGGGCATTACGGATTATCTTAAAAAACCCATGAGCCTTGAAGAGATTCAGATTCGAATCCAGAGAGTGATTGGAGAACCTAGGCAAAAATCCAATACGCGCGTTACAGAAAAAGAACAGGTGTTACAAAAACACTGTGTTGGCGTGGTTATACCGTGTTATAATGAAGCTGATCGTCTTTCCGGAACTGATTTTAAGGATTTTGTCTCAAAACATCTGGGGTATCACCTCTGTTTTGTTAATGACGGGAGTACCGATAATACCCTTGAAGTGCTTCAAGAACTACAAAAGGGGAACGAAAAAGCGATTAGTGTCTACAACTGCAAAAAGAATGGTGGTAAGGCTGAAGCGGTACGTCAGGGGATTGCACACCTTTCTCAGGATCCCCAATTCGACTTTATTGGATATCTTGATGCGGACCTATCAACGGATTTGCGCGATTTTGACCAACTGGTTCAGACCCTTGCCGATTCCGAATATAAAATTGTAAGTGGTTCACGCATTGCCAGGATGGGGGCCAATATTACTAAAGAATCTGCCAGAAAGATCATCAGTAAAACTATTAACCTGATCATTCGGACTATTCTGGGTATGAATTTCAAGGACACCCAATGTGGCGCCAAGGTTATGACACGGGATATTGCCCGGCATATGTTTGCACAAAGATTTATCACCCGATGGTTATTCGATGTGGAAATCTTTATGCGGATGCGTAACTTCTACGGTAAGGACACCGTTCAACAATATATTTGCGAACAACCCCTCAAACGGTGGATACATGCTGATGGATCTAAGTTATCCATGAAGGATTCCGTGAAGATCGTAGGCCAATTGGCACAGATAGCCTGGCACTACAGGGGCCGCAAAGATGTTGCCCGATCTGAAAACCATTTGCCGCAAGAAATTGGTTATTCATCAACAGGAAAAACACACCTGACTCAAAATGCCGTAGTCCTGGGGGATTAATGAGGATATTTGATGCATAATTCAAAACAAAACGCATGAAATCAAAAAGATACCCAGCCAGCCCCGGATTTATCGAGGTGGAAAATGCACAGAATCTATACCAGCTTTGTGAAGTGAGTATAAACCAGAACGAGATTATCCTCAAAATTCTGGAAACGACATAGTTCCCAAGTCTTTCTCATGAAAGATGGAAAGGTTGTTCTGAACAGGAACAGCCTTTTTTTTATCGGAGACTCTTAATCTGTATATCCTGAAAAGTATCTGCCTGCAGTCGCAGTAACTCCTCAGCCATGGCTTTTTTATAGGCATAGACCGCTTCTTCCTCCTGGATCTCTCCATAGATTCTGTCGTTCAAGGCCACATCTGCAGCAAGTACAGCTCTCCTCTGTTTTACCTTTTGCATCACCCAGGTTTCCACAGCACTTTCCTGATCTTCTAACTTAAGATCATAAGGGCCTCTGGGAGACAGGAGTTTTACCACTATAGGTGAGGTTTCGATAGCCAGGAACAGTAAGAAAATAAAAAAGGACGGAAACCAGGGAAGTTCTCCCAGGGCGTTGATACGTGCCATCAACCCGTCAAAACCGTCTATTATGGGTTGCGAATCCACAACAGCTACCTGATATTCCTGCTGCAGGGAGGCAATCTGAGCCTCGATGCTCGCTATCTTTTCATTATTGGCCTGTTTTAACTCACGGAGTTCCAGCAATGTGGCATCGTGCTTTTCCCTTTTTTCTTTGTAAACGGGACCCTTACCAATAAGCAAAGTGCCCTCACGGCCTTCTGCCTCGGCAATATAGGTGTCGTACAGCGCATTGGTCTCGGTTTCCTTGGCCAATGTTTCTGCTTTAAGATTCGCGATATCCTGATTAAGATCCTCAATAACCGGCGTGTACTGCAGGGCAATTTGATCCTTATTGGCAAGGGTCAGGGCATTTTTTTGCTCCAGCAGGACCTGATTGATTTCTTTCTCAAAGATTTTCATTTCCAGAGGTTTGGAAATAACTACGGCAATGATTACCGCCAGGATTATCCTTGGTGTGGCCTGGAGCAATTCACTTCCTATACTATCTCTTTTTTTAATGGTCGAGACAATAAAACGATCCAGATTGAAGATGAGTAAACCCCAGATCAATCCGAAAAAGACTGCGGTATACACGTTGTCAAAAACGGTATACAGGGCATAGGCACCAGCAATGAATGCCATTACTGCTGTAAAAAAAACAGTGGCACCAATTCCGGCGTATTTGTTTTGTTCTCCTGGGGAGCAGGTGTTGAGAAGGGTAGCGTCGGCTCCGGAACAGAGCACGAAAAATCGTCGTATCATAATAGTGTTCGTTTTTGATTCTTGACTATTAGAACGCCGGTTCCGGTGAATTGTTACATAATCTTTCTAAAAGATTGGATTTTAATCTTTTTGGTTCATTTCGGAATAGTATTTATAGAAATACGGGATGGTTTCTATGCCTTTCAGGTAATTCCATACCCCGAAATGTTCATTGGGTGAATGAATAGCATTGCTATCCAATCCGAAGCCCATGAGTATAGACTTACTTCCCAGCTCTTTTTCAAATAGGGCTACTATGGGAATACTGCCGCCGTTGCGCTTGGGGACAGGTACTTTTCCGAAAGTAGTTTCATAAGCCTTGCTCGCAGCCTGGTAACCTATACTGTCTATTGGAGTAACATAGCTTTCTCCTCCATGATGGGGAGTTACCCTGACCCGGACACCGGGTGGCGCTATATTTTGGAAGTGTTTGGCAAAAAGATCGGTAATCTCATGCCAGTCCTGATCAGGAACCAGTCGCATGGATATCTTGGCGCTTGCCTTGCTCGGAATCACCGTTTTGGCTCCTTCCCCGGTATATCCCCCCCAAATACCATTCACATCCAGGGTTGGGCGTATGGAATTTCGTTCATTAGTGGAATAGGACGCTTCACCATAAACATCATTGATATCCAGGGCCTGTTTATAAGCCTCAAGGCTGAAAGGAGCCTTGGCCATAGCCGTCCTTTCCTCTGCAGTTAGGTCCACTACCTTATCGTAAAAACCAGGTATGGTAATATGGTTGTTCTCATCATGCAGGGAGGCAATCATTTTGGCAAGAATATTTATCGGGTTAGCCACGGCTCCGCCGTATAGCCCAGAGTGCAAATCCCGATTCGGACCAGTAAGTTCCACTTCCACGTAACTCAGTCCCCTCAGCCCGGTTGTAATTGAGGGAATGTCGTTCGCAATCATCCCGGTATCGGAGATTAGGATAATATCATTTTTCAGTTTGTCGTGGTTTTCTGTTACAAATTCAGACAGGCTTTCACTCCCTACTTCTTCCTCCCCTTCAATCATAAACTTCACATTGCAGGGAAGCCGGTTTTGACTGACCATGAATTCCAGGGCTTTTACATGCATATACACCTGTCCTTTGTCATCCGATGCCCCGCGTGCGAAGATGGCCCCCTGAGGGTGAAGTTCGTTGGTCCGTATCGTCGGTTCAAATGGCGGAGATTCCCAAAGTTCGAGAGGATCAGGAGGTTGTACGTCATAGTGCCCGTAAACCAGAACAGTAGGCAGGTCCGGATCCAGGATTTTTTCACCGTAAACGATGGGGTAGCCCTTAGTTTCGCAGACTTCCACGGCATCACAGCCGGCATTGGACAAAGCTTTGCCAATTGCTTCTGCTCCATTGTATACGTCCTGCGAAAAGGCAGAATCTGCACTGATGGTGGGTATTTTTAGTAATTCAAATAGTTCCTGAATAAATCGCTCCCGATGTTGTTCAATATATTCTTTTATTCCCTCCATAATTAATAGCAGCTTAGTCACCTAAATGTACAAAATTCCGGCACTAAATTTTTTAAGTGGACCTATTTTTGAATTGAAAAATTGCAGTATATTTGCAACCCTTATTGAAATGCAGGCGTGGTGGAATTGGTAGACACGCTAGACTTAGGATCTAGTGCCGAAAGGTGTGAGAGTTCGAGTCTCTCCGCCTGTACAACTCTAAAAAACCCTTCTTTTGGAAGGGTTTTGTTTTTTATTTAAAGAGAGACGAGAAGTCAATCCTGACCGAAGCGTCGGGAAGTCGCTCCGCCTGAACGAATTAAAGTTTCTCAGAAATGGGAAGCTTTTTTTTGATGGCTAACCAATCGGCTAAGGGAATTGTAAATCCGGGCTTAACCGGTATCTATAATAAAAAAACCCTTCATCGCTGAAGGGTTTATATTTTCCGCTGTTGGTGGTTGCTCAGCGATTGCGTTTCATAGTGTCATTAGCTAAAAAAGACGTTGAACAGCGCCACAAACAGTCCAATTACCACACTAGCCAGGATCAATATCAATACCACGACCATGACACTTAGGAACCCGTTTAGGAAACGGGTACCAGGAGTTAGTTCTTTTTTCATTTTCAAATAATTTCATACAATGTACAATTAATAGGATAAACCGGACTAAACGCTCAGTTTTAATCGATTAACAAATCAGGCTTCCCGATTAATCGCATTTTTTAGGCCGAAAAAATGCCTGAAATTGTACGTTGAGGTAATGGCTAATCTTCTTTAGGGCTTAATTTCTTTTCAAGCTCTTCCAGGGAAATCCCCTTGGTTTCCGGCATCATAAAGAGTACATAAAGTAATTGCAATACCATCATAAAGGCAAAGAAAATGAAGATGGGCCAGGGATTCTCACCGAAAATACCTTGCTCGGCATCCAAAAATATTGGGGTCAAAAGCGTGATGAGGGCCGCAAATACCCAATGCGTCCCCGTTCCCCAGGATTGTCCGTAGGCACGTATTCGGTTGGGAAATATCTCTGAGATGAACACCCAGATCACTGCACCCTGTCCAACGGCATGTGATGCAATGAAAACGAGGATGAAAATCATCAATAGGGTAGAGCTGGCCCCGGAGTAGAAGCACCAGCCTACCATGGCCAGGCTTAGAATGTATCCCAGCGAACCAATTTTCATAAGTTGCCGCCTTCCCAATTGATCGATAAGGCGAATTCCGATCAAGGTAAAGATGAGGTTAACAATACCAATAGATATGGAACTGAATAAGGATTCTTTTGCTGCCAGTCCGGCACGTTCCAGTATTTCCGGTGCGTAATACAGCACAAAATTTATCCCTGATAACTGGTTAAAAAAGGCAATCAGAAAAGCAAGGATGAGGGGTTTTTTATAGAATCGGGTGAAGAGCCGTTCATTTTTGGCTGTCCCGGTATCCGTATTTTTTATCTCGATCAGCTTTTCTTGCGCATGGACTTTATTGGAGAGAAATTCCAAAGTAGCCAGGGCTGCTTTTTCATCGTGTTTCTTAAGCACAAGCCACCTGGGGCTATTTGGTACTTTCAGCACCATAAGGCTGTACACCAATGCCGGTACTGCCTCAACCCCAAGCATCCAACGCCAGTCGTTTGCCCCGTCAAAACCCTTAAGCAGGTAGTTTGAAATAAAGGCGATAAATATTCCGAATACAATGTTGAATTGATAAAGGGCCACCAACTTCCCCCGATTTTTTTTAGCGGAAATCTCAGAGATGTAGATAGGTGCCGCTACTGAAGACGCCCCAACTCCAAGGCCGCCAATAAAGCGGAAAAAGGAGAACATATAGGGATCTGCGGCAAAGGAAGAGCCCAGCGCAGAAATAAAGTACAACACCCCGATCCAGAACAGCGTCTTCTTCCTGCCAAAGCGGTCGCACGGGATCCCGCCAAACAACGCACCAACTACGGTTCCCCATAAAGCCATGGACATGATAAATGTACCGTGAAACCAGGGGGAGGTATTCCATAAAGCCTTAATGGGGAGGTTGGCACCACTGATGACTACCGTATCAAAACCAAAAAGAAAACCGGCCAGAGCGGCCGTCAGGGATATTCTGAAAATTTTACGATCCATTGGTAAGTTGATTTGGGTAAAGCTAACAAAAAATTATAGAGTGAAATTCGATCTAAGGCTATGAAGCCTTCAGCAATTCCATTAGATATGCGACTATTTTCGTAGTGGCCCCAACATTGTTCTGGATATAAGACGCATTGATCAGGCCAGTCTCTTTGCGCAAAGCTTCGTCATCAAAAAGCATATCGCAGGTTTCCCGGAAAGTTCGCTTGTCCTGTACTGTCAGAATACCTTTTCGCGCCACCAGTTCCTCCGCTTCCCGGAATCCTTCAAACTGGGGCCCGATGAGCACAGGTATTCCATAAACGGCTGGTTCCAGGGTGTTGTGCAAACCCGTAGCAAATCCTCCGCCTACGTAGGCGATCTGCGCAAAGCTGTACAGGCTGGTAAGTAATCCGATACTATCTACCACCAGTACTGAAAAATCGAAATCCGATGTTTCCGAAAGTTGGGAGTATACCGTAACGGGTTTCTTTATGGATTTGGTCAGGCTCCGGATATGTGCAGGCTTAATATCGTGTGGTACCAGAATGTATTTGACCTGTTTTTGTGAGCTGTTTATGTAGGGAACAATTAGCTGTTCGTCTTCCGGCCAGGTACTGCCTGCGACCAGGCAGGGTTGATCCTGTATAAAACGGCTTATAAGGGGCAGTGGTTTTTCCTGACCCAGTATTTCCGTTACCCTGTCGAATCGCGTATCACCGCTTAGTGTGTGATTGCTTATGCCGATTGAATCAAGCAGGTCAGCAGATTTCTGATCCTGAATGAACAAGTGATTGAATTGTCGCAGAGCACGGCGCAAAAAACCACCATAAAATCGGAAATAAGGTTGATTCTTGTTGAAAATTGCAGAGATAAGTACCACAGGAATACCGCTTTTTTCCAGTTCCCTCAGGTAATTGGGCCAGATCTCATACTTAATGAAAATAGCGATTCGGGGATTTGCCAGTTTAAGGAATCGCCTGCAATTGGCTCGGGTATCCAGGGGCAGGTAGGTAACCAGATCCGCTTCAGTACTGGTCTTCTTTACTTCATATCCACTTGGTGAAAAAAAAGTGACCAGGAACTGATGTCCCGGGTATACAGATTTGAGCGCTTCTATAACGGGGAGTCCCTGTTCGTACTCCCCAAGTGAAGCCGCATGTATCCAGATTACCGGGTCTTCGGAATTTAAATGTTCCTCGAGGGAAGGAAAAACCATACGCCTTCCCGACCTGAAAAGCCTGATTTTTTTATTAAAAGGACTGGCTAAATAAATAAAGAATCCGGCCAGGTAAACAAAGAAGTTATATAGAAAATACACGCCTTTCTATTTGCCGCTAAAATACGTTACTTTTTCCCAATACATTGGTACCCGTTCCTTAATTTTGTAATATTGTTTTCACAAGAACTACCCATGAAAAAAATACAAATGGTAGACCTTATTGGCCAGTATGAAGGCATCAAAGATGAGGTCAATGAAGCCATAACCCAAATCCTCGATACCGCTACCTTTATTAACGGACCAAAAGTCCACGAATTCCAGGCAGCTTTGGAAGCTTACCTGGGCGTTAAGCACGTTATCCCCTGTGCTAACGGGACAGACGCCCTTCAAATAGCCATGATGGGCCTGGGACTCAAACCAGGAGATGAGGTGATCACCGCAGATTTCACTTTTGCAGCCACTGTGGAGGTTATCGGATTGCTGCAACTCACCCCGGTGTTGGTAGATGTGGACCCGGACACCTTCAATATAGACCTTGTGGCCCTGGAAAAAGCAATTACCCCAAAAACCAGGGCAATTGTACCCGTTCACCTTTTCGGGCAATGTGCCGATATGGATGCAATAATGGATATTGCCGAAAAACACAAGCTCTATGTCATAGAGGATAACGCACAGGCTATTGGGGCTGATCACCAGTTTCAGGATGGAAGCAAGAAAAAGGCAGGCAATATTGGTCATGTTGGAGCCACCTCTTTTTTCCCTTCAAAAAATTTAGGATGTTACGGAGATGGCGGTGCCATATTTACCAATGATGATGAATTAGCGCATACCTTGAGAGGAATCGTAAATCACGGTATGTACAAACGCTATCACCACGATGTGATTGGAGTAAATTCCCGTCTGGATTCTATACAGGCCGCTGTTTTAAATGCCAAACTCCCGCATCTGGACACCTATTGCGAAAGCAGGAGGGAAGCTGCGAGAAAATACAACCGTGCATTTGAGGGGCAAGAACATATTGTGGTCCCTAAAACCGTTAGGGGATGTGAAGGAGTTTGTGATTCCTGTGACTGTCATGTATTCCACCAATACACTTTGAAAATAACCAATGGCAAAAGGGATGCAGTAGCGCAACATCTTCAGGAAAAAGGAATCCCGTTTGGTATTTACTACCCGATTCCCCTACACCGTCAGAAAGCCTACAGGGATGATCGCTATCAGGAAGCTGATTTTCCGGTCACCAATAAGCTGGTAGAAGAGGTGATCTCCCTGCCAATGCACACCGAACTGGACGATGAACAAATCGCCCATATTACTAATGCGGTTATTGACAGTGTTAAACAGTAACCCTTGTCCAAAACTAATTTTCAATGAAAATACTTGTTACCGGGGGCCTTGGTTTTATCGGTTCCCATACTGTGGTAGAATTACAGCAGGAAGGCTTTGACGTAGTGATTATAGACGACTGTTCCAATGCGTCTGAAAACGTACTGGATGGAATCACCGCCATAACCGGAAAACGTCCTCAATATGAGAAACTCAATCTTAGAGTAAAGGAAGATGTACTGGACTTTTTCGAACGTTATCCCGAAGTTGGTGGAATCATTCATTTTGCTGCTTCCAAAGCGGTGGGGGAAAGTGTGGAAAAACCACTTTTATATTATGAAAACAACCTAAATACCCTGATATACCTCTTGCAATGCCTCAGCAAGAAAGAGGAATCCGCTTTTATATTCAGTTCTTCCTGCACGGTTTACGGACAGGCAGATGAGATGCCTATTACCGAGGACGCTCCGGTTAAACCGGCAGAATCTCCTTATGGGAACACTAAGCAAATTGGGGAGGAAATCATTGTAGACACCTGTAGCGTATTACCCCAGGTAAAGGCGATCGCATTGCGCTATTTCAATCCAATAGGAGCCCATCCCTCAGCTGAAATAGGAGAATTACCAATCGGGGTACCACAAAATCTTGTGCCGTTTATTACACAGACCGCTGTGGGGCTCAGAGAGCAATTGTCTGTATTCGGGAACGACTATCCGACACCGGATGGTACGTGTATCCGGGACTATATCCATGTCGTTGACCTGGCCAAGGCCCACGTGGTTGCCTTGCAGCGTATTCTCAAGGGTGAATCGGAGGGTAATTATGAGGTGTTTAATATTGGAACGGGTAAAGGAAGTTCTGTGCTGGAGGTAATTGAAAGTTTTGAGCGGGTTTCCGGGCATAAACTTAACTACAAAATTGCGGAAAGAAGAGCCGGGGATGTCATCCAGGCCTACGCGGATACCACCAGGGCTAATGAAGTGCTGGGGTGGGAGGCTGAGTCTTCTCTTGACGATGCCATGAAATCAGCTTGGGATTGGGAAAGGAAGATCCGATAATAAGTTTGCTAACAGTTACTGGGCGCAATGACCTGGCATCTTTTGTTCTGAATGCCTGATAATTATATTAACAGCAATAATCCATTTAACTGGGGAGCGCGTATGTACAGTATGCTTCCTGAATTTCAAAACCCGCAGGCCCTTCTCGAAACTGCTTCGGCCAAAGCACTTTATCTGAAGCTGGTGAAACAGCTGATAAAAGACTTCGAGCTCGCTAACATTTCTCATGATCTCAGGGAGGATATTGGCCCGGAAGAGCTACAGGTGGTCCTAAAAGAAAAACTCTATGTATTGCTGCTGGAAGAATTTCCGGCATACCTCAACCTGATGTATATTATCGATGTCCCCGAAAGGGCCTTCCAACAAATTGAAGTGACCGATGTTGTCGAGGTGGCAGAGCAGGTAACCTTCCTTATTCTGCGCAGGGAGTGGCAAAAAGTATGGCTCAAGTCCAATTACGGGTCCTGAACCCGCTGATTTTGTGAGGAAGAGGTCCCTGAAGTAACTATTAATTGTTGTATTTTTGACTTTAAATTCCAAACCACGAATTCGGAACATACTATGGATAAATATTCTTTTCTGAATACGGCACATACTTCCTTTTTTGCTGAACTATATGACAGGTATTTGACTAACCCGGATAGTGTAGAGCCGAGCTGGAGGGCTTTCTTCCAGGGGTTTGATTTTGGTATGGAAAGCGCTCTTGATGAAGCAGGCATTACTTCCGGAGTAACCACAGTGACCCTCACCAATGGGGAACAGGTGGAAGTACCGGAAACTGTCCATAAGGAATTCCAGGTGGTCAGACTGATTGATGGCTACCGGAGCCGCGGACACTTATTCACAAAGACGAATCCGGTACGTGAGCGGAGGAAATACGCCCCCACACTTGCCATAGAGAATTTCGGCCTCTCTGAAGCCGACCTGGATACGGTTTTCAATGCCGGGGAGGTTATCAATATTGGCGCTTCAACCCTGCGTGAGATTATTTCACACCTGCAAATGATCTATTGCGATGCCATTGGAGTGGAATACATGTACATCAGAAACCCTGAAAGGGTACAGTGGATACAGGATTGGCTCAATGTAAATAGCAATCAGCCCAATAACAGCCGTGACGAAAAAATCCATATTCTCAGGAAGCTTAATCAGGCCGTATCATTTGAGTCTTTTCTGCATACCAAATACGTGGGACAAAAGCGTTTCTCCCTTGAGGGAAATGAGTCGCTAATCCCTGCCGTAGACACCATTGTGGAAAGGGCGGCAGACTTTGGCGTGAAACAGTTTGTCATGGGGATGGCGCACAGGGGCCGGTTAAATGTACTGACCAATATTTTTGGAAAATCGGCCCGGGATATTTTCAGTGAATTTGATGGGAAAGACTACGAACAGGAGATTTTCGACGGGGATGTGAAATACCACCTGGGGTGGACCTCCGTTCGCAAAACGGATAACGGGAATCAAATAAATATGAATATCGCTCCCAATCCCTCTCACCTTGAAACAGTTGGTGCTGTAGTTGAAGGGATTACCCGTGCGAAACAAGATACCCACTATCCTGAAGATTTTTCCAGGGTACTCCCCATAGTAGTGCATGGAGACGCCGCAATTGCCGGGCAGGGAATTGCCTATGAGTTGGTACAGATGGCCATGCTGGAAGGATACAGGACCAACGGAACTATTCATATTGTGGTTAACAACCAGATAGGCTTTACCACCAACTATCTGGACGGGAGATCGTCCACCTATTGCACAGATGTGGGCAAGGTGACCTTAAGTCCCGTGTTGCACGTAAATGCCGATGACGTGGAAGCCGTGGTGCATGCCTCCCTCTTTGCACTGGAATATCGCATGAGGTTTAAACAGGATGTCTTCCTGGATCTGCTCGGATATCGAAAATATGGGCATAATGAGGGAGATGAACCCCGGTTTACCCAGCCCAAATTATACAAGATAATCGCCGATCACCCGAACCCGCGCGAGATCTACGCAGAAAAGCTGATCGCCGAAGGTATTATTGATAAGGCATTCGTACAGAATCTGGAAAAAGAATACAAGGCCAGCCTTGAAGAAGAATTGGAAGTTTCCCGAAAAGAAGATAAAACCGTCATCACCCCATTTATGGCTGATGAATGGAGCGGGTTTAAAAGTGTCCGTGAATGGGAGATGCTGGAGGATGTGGATACCACTTTTGAGAAGGAACGATTAACCAATATTGCCAGGACCATTACCGAGCTGCCCGAAGGCAAAAAGTTTCTGCGCAAGGTAGAACGCCTGGTGAAGGACCGCAGGAAAATGTTTTTTGAAACAGATAAGCTGGATTGGGCTATGGGAGAATTGCTGGCCTATGGCAGCTTGCTGGAAGAAGGCTTTGACGTCAGAATTTCCGGTCAGGATGTCGAACGGGGTACATTTTCCCACCGACATGCAGTTATGAAGGTGGAAGAGAGTGAAGAGGAAGTGATGCTGCTGAATCATATTTCCAGGGAACAGGGCAAGTTTCAGATCTATAATTCCCTGCTGTCTGAGTATGGCGTTGTTGGATTTGACTATGGGTATGCGATGGCAAGCCCGAATACCCTTACTATCTGGGAAGCCCAATTCGGGGATTTCAGCAATGGTGCGCAGATCATGATCGACCAGTACATCTCCGCTGCAGAGGATAAATGGAAACTCCAGAACGGACTGGTAATGCTGTTGCCGCATGGCTATGAAGGCCAGGGGGCTGAACACTCTTCCGCCAGGATGGAAAGGTATCTGCAGCTGTGCGCACGAGATAATATGTATGTGGCAGATTGTACTACCCCAGCCAATTTATTTCATTTGTTACGTCGACAAATGAAGGCGAACTTCAGAAAGCCTTTAATTGTATTTACCCCTAAAAGTCTGCTTCGGCACCCCAGAGCAGTATCATCCGTAGAAGAGTTCGTAAATGGACACTTCCAGAAGGTCATTGACGATCCAACTGCCGATCCTAAAAAAGTAAAAACGCTTGTATTCTGTACAGGCAAATTCTATTATGACCTATTGGCAGTCAAGGAAGAACAGAAACGTGAAGATGTGGCCTTAGTCCGGCTCGAGCAACTATTCCCCCTGCCAGCAGAAGACATCAGGAGCATTCTGGCCAAATACAAAAACGCAGACGATAGGGTTTGGGCTCAGGAAGAGCCCAGGAATATGGGAGCCTGGACACATTTATTCACCCACCTGGATGAAGCACGGGATTTCCGGGTGGCCTCAAGGAGGTTCTATGCTTCACCCGCGGCCGGAAGCTCGGTAAGATCAAGAATGCGTCACCAACAGGTATTGGATTATGTTTTCGATATAACCAAGGATAATATGACGCGCCAGGTCACAAAAAGCGAATACAAGAAGAAGTGAGGTACCTAAGCTACATATTACTTTGGGTATGTATACCCATATTGGCGCAGGATGAACAGCCTAATTATGTACGCCTGACACAGGTTTTCACTGAAAACTACAATAGTGGAAATTATGATGGAATATATGAGCTTTATGACATCGGGATGAAGAAGGCCTTTACCAGGATGGAGACCCGGAATTTTTACGGGGAAAATGTTAATCGTTTGACAGGAGGAATTAAATCCATGCAGTTTGTGGGCTTGCGTGATGGAGCGCACGTCTACCGGGTGGAGTTTGATCGGTCCATGGCCGACATGGTCATATCGCTGAATGCACAGAATCAAATCAGTGGACTGTTTATTTCCCCGCCAAAACCCCTGGGGGCTGCGGTTATTGAACGAAATATTACCCCGATGATATTGCCTTTTGAGGATGAATGGTTTGTATATTGGGGAGGTCTCACGGAGGACCAGAATTACCATGTACGGGAAATGAGCCAGCAGTATGCCTATGATCTGTTGATGGTAAAAGACGGAGCCTCCTATGCGGGAAACCCTAAGTTCAACGAAAGTTATTATGCCTTCGGAAAAGATATTCTGGCTCCATGTAATGCCCGGGTAGTTCAGGTGATAGACAGTATTCCGGATAATATCCCGGGGGAAACGAACATACAGGACCTTACGGGAAATACCCTCGTTTTACAGACGGATATAGGGGAATATATCCTGTTTGCTCACCTGCAGGAAGGTTCAATTATTGTAGAGGAGGGCCAGGAAGTGGCACAGGGTGAGGTGATGGCCAGGTGCGGTAACTCCGGGAATTCCACAGAACCGCATTTGCACCTGAGTTTACAAAACACACTGGAAATGCGGGATGCTATCGGAGGAAAGCTTTATTTTGAACGACTTTTGGTAAATGATGAAATTAAGATAGACTATCTGCCCATTAAGGAAGAGCGCATACGAAATACGAATTAGGCAACAATTTGATAAATAAATAGTACATGATATTAGAGATGAAGGTTCCCTCTCCCGGGGAGTCCATTACCGAAGTGGAAATAGCCGAGTGGCTCGTAAGTGACGGTGATTATGTGGAAAAAGATCAGGCCATTGCAGAGGTGGATTCAGATAAAGCTACCCTGGAACTTCCCGCCGAAGAAAGCGGCACGATTACGCTAAAGGCCGAAGAAGGAGATGCGGTAGCCGTAGGGCAGGTGGTATGCCTTATTGATACCAGTGCTAAAAAGCCTGAGGGGGTTGGTGAACCGAGAGCCAACGGAGAAGCCAAAGTTGAAGAAAAGCCACAGGCAACCCAAACAGTAACTGCACCACCTAAGGAACAAGCAGAGGCCGTATCTACCTATGCTACAGGTTCGGCTTCGCCGGCAGCCCGCAAGATCCTGGAGGAAAAAGGCATTGATTCGGGCACAATTAAGGGGAGTGGTAAAGACGGCAGGATTATCAAAGAGGATGCCATGAAGGCCGTTCCTTCCATGGGGACACCAACGGGAGGAAAACGGGGAGAGACCCGTACCAAACTGTCCATGCTCCGCAGGAAGGTGGCGGAACGCCTGGTTGCCGCAAAAAATGAGACGGCAATGCTTACCACTTTTAACGAAGTGGACATGTCAGCCATTTTTGAGCTGCGCAAGGCGTATAAGGAAACGTTCAAAGAGAAACACGAAGTTAGTCTGGGATTCATGTCATTCTTCACCAAGGCGGTTATACGGGCACTTAAGTTATTCCCCGCTGTGAATTCCATGATTGATGGCAAGGAAATGATAACCTATGATTTCTGTGATATCAGTATAGCGGTTTCCGGACCAAAAGGATTGATGGTTCCCGTGATCCGTAATGCCGAGAACCTGACTTTCCGTGGCATTGAAGCGGAAGTAAAACGACTAGCCATTCGCGCCAGAGATGGACAGATCACTGTGGATGAAATGACAGGTGGCACATTTACCATTTCTAACGGAGGTGTTTTTGGTTCTATGCTTTCAACACCCATTATAAACCCACCGCAAAGTGGTATCCTGGGTATGCACAATATAGTGGAACGACCTGTGGTTAAAGATGGGGCTATAGCTATTGCCCCGGTTATGTTCGTAGCCTTATCCTATGATCATCGGATAATTGATGGCAAAGAGTCTGTTGGGTTCCTGGTTGCAGTGAAAGAAGCACTGGAAAATCCGGTGGAAATATTGATGGATGGGGATATTGAGAAGGCCCTGGAATTTTAATTAAAAATTCATCAAATGGGCTATCCTTCTGGTTTAGGTTCCTTAGGGGCTTTTATGTGAAGGTACAGGCAGTCCTTATCATAATCGATCAAAGCCTTCGCTTTTTTCAAGACATCGGCTCCTATTATGCCGTCGACCGGAAAGGCCTTGTGTGCCTCCAGGGCTTCGTTGACATGGATGAGATCAAAGAGCACGATCTTCAACTTGTTTTTGGTCCAGCTCCCGATTTCCAATTTGTTTTTTGAAGAGACCAGAGTGGCCATGTTGGTTGCCCCGGCCCCGGCTGCTTTTACCTTCGACTCTTTGGTGATCAGGTTGAAATACTCAATTTTATCAAAACTTATACAGGTATTGGAAGCTCCGGTATCTACAATGAATCTCCCGGGTTGTCCGTTGATCTTGGCCCGGACCTCAATGTGATTTGTTGCCGTAAACACAAAAGGGATCCGGATGTAATTTTTCTTCTGCAATAACTTTTTAAGGCTGGCCATAAAAGGTTGTTTTGACAAAGATAATTCTATTTTTGTTCCATGAATATTACGGATACCCATTGCCATCTTTATCTGGAGGCGTTTAAGGAAGACATTGAAGCGGTTATTGCAAGGGCAATGGACCTGGGGATTTCCAGATTCTTTCTCCCGGCCATTGATTCCGAGTATACCGAAGCCATGCTGGAGCTTCAGGCCGCCTATCCTGAACAGGTCTTCTTGATGGCAGGGTTGCACCCTACCCATGTTAAGGAGAATATTCAGGAGGAGCTGGAACATGTAAAAGCATTGCTATCCCAGGGGAAATACTATGCCGTGGGAGAAATTGGTATTGATTTGTACTGGGACAAATCCTTCCTTAAACAACAGCAGGAAGCGTTCAGAACCCAGATCCGATGGGCCAAGGAAAAAGGATTACCAATTGTAATCCATTGCAGGGAATCATTTGATGAGATTTTTGAGATCCTGGAAGAGGAAAAAGGAGAGAAGCTCCGGGGTATATTTCATTGCTTTACCGGAACGCTTGAACAGGCACACAGGGCCATCAGCTATAATATGAAATTAGGTATTGGCGGGGTTGTTACTTTTAAGAATGGTAAGATTGATCGGTTTTTGGATCAAATCGATCTGAAACATATTGTACTGGAAACGGATTCCCCGTATTTGGCACCGGTTCCCTATCGGGGGAAAAGAAATGAAAGCAGCTATCTGATTCATGTTCTGGAAAAACTTGCGACCATCTACAAGACACCGGTTGAGGAAATTGCACAAATCACAACAGCCAATTCCAGGGAAGTATTCGGGGTTTAACAGGGATAGTAAAACAAGCGACTGCGAATAAGCAAACAAGAAAATGGGAAAGCCAATAAACATATTGATCATTTATACTGGGGGTACCATTGGTATGGTTAGGCACTATAAATCTGGTGTCTTAAAAGCCTTTGATTTTCGGAAAGTGGTTGAGCACATACCGGAATTGGGACAACTTGACTGTCGAATACACAGCATTTCGTTCAAGAACCCGGTAGATTCATCAGAAATGAGTCCCGCGCATTGGATTGCTATTACGACCCTGATAGAAAAATATTACGCACAGTATGATGGCTTTGTGGTTTTGCATGGCAGTGATACGATGAGTTATTCGGCATCCGCCCTAAGTTTTATGTTGGAGAATTTAAGGAAGCCTGTAATCTTCACAGGATCCCAACTCCCTATTGGTGATCTGCGTACTGATGCCAAGGAAAACCTTATTACCTCTATTCAATTGGCTTCCCTTCAGCAAAATGGAAAACCTGTAATTCAGGAAGTAGGCCTTTACTTCGAATACAAGCTTTATCGGGCCAACCGGACCACCAAGCTCAATGCCGAACATTTCCAGGCTTTCGGATCCATGAATTATCCGGCTATAGCGGAATCTGGGGTACATCTTAAGGTAAATCATGAATTTCTTTATCGCAGCGCCAAGGGGAAAAGGCTCAAAGTGCACAAGGCGCTGGATACCAATGTTGCTATCCTCAAAATTTTTCCGGGGATGTCTGAGCATCTTTTAAAAGGAATCCTGGGTATTCCGGAACTTAAGGCCCTTATCCTGGAAACCTATGGTGCGGGTAATGCCCCAACAAATTCATGGCTGCTGGACATGCTACAGGAAGCCAAATCCAGAGGACTGCATATTGTCAATGTGACCCAATGCCCTGGGGGAAGTGTGATCATGGGACGATATAAGACCAGTGCGGCTTTAAAGGAAATGGGAATCATTGATGGAGGAGATATTACCACTGAGGCGGCAATCACCAAATTGATGTACCTTTTGGGAAGTAAGACTTCTTCAAAGGCTTTTAAAACTATTTTCGAAACCCCGCTCCGGGGAGAAATGTCCTAAAATTAACGGGACAAAATTTTATTAAACAATAATTTTTTTGTTAATTGGACGCCCTGTTTCATTAGGAATAGAGAGGTGGCCGAGTGGTCGAAGGCGCACGCCTGGAAAGTGTGTATACACCAAAAGTGTATCGAGGGTTCGAATCCCTTCCTCTCTGCAGTTTTATCCTTTGGAGGCATTTGTTCAAATTGCCGATTTTAGTAGTAATTATCGGGATTCGGAAACCTATTCCAGCTTCCAATTTTTAATTTTTTAATTGTATTTTTTATTTTATCTTTAACCCTATTAACTAACTAAATTTAAGTTTGAAAGAAATGAAAAAATTATTCTCCATCCTGGCAATGGCCGGGTTATTTGTCCTAAGTACAAATACAGTGAGCGCGAAAGCAAATGCAGCAGTTACCAACATGTCTGCTATGGTTAACACGGCCATGGTTATGCTGCAGGACGAAGCTGGCGCAGAAGAGGCTAAAGGTTTTACACAAGTTTTAAAAGAGCAGTTCATCCAAGGGGGTGCAGGATTCATGGGAATCGTATTGCTTTGTTTAATTCTGGGTCTTGCAGTAGCCATCGAAAGAATTATCTATTTAAATCTGGCCAGCACCAATTCTGCCAAGCTCAAGCAGCAGGTAGAAGATGCATTGTCTTCAGGTGGTGTTGAAGCAGCCAAGGAAGTTTGCCGAAACACTAAGGGCCCCGTTGCTTCTATATACTATCAGGGACTTGATCGTGCCGGTGAGAGTGTTGAATCCGCAGAAAAAGCTGTTGTTGCTTACGGAGGGGTTCAAATGGGCCAGCTTGAGAAAAACGTTTCCTGGCTTTCTCTCTTTATTGCTATTGCTCCTATGCTTGGTTTCATGGGAACGGTAATTGGTATGATCCAGGCCTTCCAGAAAATTAGTGCAGTAGGTAACTTAAGTGCCTCGCTTATTGCTGGTGACATCCAGGTAGCACTTTTAACAACAGTATTTGGTCTTATCACGGCTATTATCCTGCAAATTTTCTACAACTATATCATTGCAAAAATTGACAGTATCGTAAACGATATGGAAGACTCTTCGATCACTTTGATCGATATGCTCGTAGACCACAAGAAATAAGTTGAACTCTTAAAAGAACCGTAATGAATAAAATTGTAAAAATTGTTCTTGCTCTTATAGGAGTTATCGCAGCTATTTTATGGTATCAGCTTCCCAGTAAAGATGTACCCGTATCAGAAGCCATTGAAAATGGTTCCATGAACGCTATGTTTCTGCTCATGTATTTGTTACTGGGTGTTGCGGTACTAGCTAGTTTGCTGTTTACCATTCGCAACTACTTTTCTAATCCCAAGAGTTTGAAAAAGACCTTAATGCTTGTCGTTGGGTTCCTCGTTGTGGTTGGAATTGCCTATGGATTATCTGATGGTGCAGATGGCACTGTTGAGGCCATGTCCAGTAGGGGTGTTGAAACCACAGAATCTACCGTTAAGAATATCGGTACGGGACTGAATGTATTTTTCTTCCTGGTAATAATTGCCGTTGCTTCAATGGCCTGGGGAGGATTGAAGAAATTTACAAGTAAATAAAAACGGAAATATTATGCCTAGAAGAGGAGGACCACCGGAAGTAAATGCAGGCTCTATGGCAGATATTGCGTTCCTTTTGCTGATCTTTTTCCTGGTGACTACCACCATTGAAACAGATGCAGGACTGGATCGAATGCTGCCCCCGATAGAACCACCCGACACGGATGTGGTGATTAAACAGAAGAATATCTTCACCGTTAACATCAACAAGAATGGACAGCTCCTCGTTGAGGAAGAGCTACTCGATCTCAGACAATTGAGAAAGAGAGCCATGGATTTTCTGGACAACGGAGGAGACGGAACCTGCAATTATTGCAGGGGAGCAAAGAATTCGAGCTCATCGGATAACCCAACTAAGGCGATCATTTCGCTGAAGAACGACAGGGAGACCAAATACGGTACCTATATCACAGTTCAGAACGAACTGGTGGGTGCGTATAACGATTTGCGAAACCGGGAGTCTCAGCGTTTATTCGGCAGGGATTTTACAGAGATGGAAGCCGAATTCCTTAATCCGGAGACACCTGCCAGAATACGGGATGAGTTGAAAGACAAGGTTAAGCGAGTTCAGGATTTATTTCCTCAAAAGCTCTCAGAAGCCGAAACGGCTACATCTAATTAACAAAAGCTAAGATTCAATTATGGGTAAATTTAATAAGAAAGGAAAAGGGGATCTACCCGCAGTATCTACGGCGTCTTTGCCAGACATTGTATTTATGCTTTTGTTCTTCTTCATGACGGTAACTACTATGAAGGATAGTTCCCTCCTGGTTCAAAACACCTTGCCCAATGCAAGTGAGGTTAAAAAACTGGAGAAGAAAGACCGGGTGTTGTATATCTATGTGGGGAAACCTACTCGGGAGTATCAAAAGGTATTTGGTACGGAGCCCAAAATACAATTGAACGACAAGTTTGCTAGTGTTACCGAAGTTGGAGATTTCATTTTAATGGAACGTGCCAAGAAACCACAGGAACTTCAAAATGTACTAACTACATCGTTGAAGGTAGATAAGAATGCCAATATGGGGCTTATCTCAGACATTAAGCAGGAACTTCGTAAGGTTAATGCCCTCAAGGTAAATTACACTACATATGAGGGTGATGCTTTCCGAAACCTTCAATAAGGATAGGAAAGAGATCAAACTTAAAATAGAGTTAGGAACGCTTCAAATGTATATTTGGAGCGTTTTTTTATGACAGGCTACGGGAAATAAGTACCTTTAATTACCATGCTCAGGACAGTACAGTTTTTCTTCCTCATTTTGGTTACGGTTGCCGTATCTTCCCAGGAAACACCTACTCCCGGTCCTGATAAATATCTTGAAGATCAGTTTTATATCGGTCTTACCTATAATCTGCTGCTCAATAAGCCACCATCGGTTACCCAACAGAATCTTTCCTACGGGCTGCAAACAGGATTCATTAAAGATATCCCGCTCAATGCGGAACGAAATTTTGCCGTGGGTATAGGATTGGGATATGCGTTTAATTCATACTACAGCAATATCCTGGCAACTGAAACCCCTGATGGGATTACCTACAGTGTTATAGACGAAAACTTTTCCTATAAAAGGAATAAAATCGAGACCCATTTAGTGGAAATGCCTATTGAAATACGCTGGCGGAACTCGACCGCTACTGAACATCGGTTTTGGCGAATTTATACTGGTTTTAAGCTGGGGTACATTGTAGGGACCCGCTCAAAATTAGTGACCGAATCGTATAAAGACTCCTTCTATAACAGCGACACAAAAAATTTCAGGTATGGGCTCATGTTAAATGTGGGATATAACACCTTTAACATCCACGTGTATTACGCTTTAAACGATTTCTTTGAAGATACTACTACCCTGGATACCGGGGAAGCCCTTTCACTCACACCCTTGAGTATCGGAATCATCTTTTATATTCTTTAAATGCCGTTCGGCTTCTCTTCCCTAAAGCCAGAACTTAAAGGTGAGCAGTTGGGAGGTCAATCCAATGAGAAAGCCTATCAGTAACTCCCCTCTGTTATGTGCCTTAAAATACAGTCTCCCGGTGGCTACCAGCCCGGTAGCTAACGTAAGGACACTTATGCCAATGGTAATGTTGATCTCAAAATGGATACTTAATCCAACTATGAACATCAATAGGGTACCCATGCCCATCATATGAAGGCTGCTTTTAAAATTGATATAAAGCAGGAGCAGACAGGTCGCAGTTGCAGAAATCAGTCCCAGGAAAAAATAGTATAACTCAATAGTGTAGTTATTCGGGATTACTTTAAGCAGGATCATTAACAACAGTGCCAGGCTAATGATCAAAGGATATTTTCGTTCTGTTACCTCCGGGAGGAAAATGGAACTCACAACACCCAGGTTTCGCAGTATAAAATATATGATTATAGGAATGATCACGGTGAGGATAAACACGGGTAAAATGTTACCGCTCTGTAGTTCCAGCGGGCTGTATTTGGGGGTGATCAGAAAATAGGAAAGCGTTCCCATTATCGGAATAAACAAGGGGTGAAAAAAATAGGAAAGTGCCTTCAGGAACAGTTTCATTAGATCTGTTTTCTGAGTCGCGCTACTGGTATCCCCAATTGCTCCCGGTATTTGGCTACGGTACGTCTTGCGATGGGATATCCTTTTTCCTTGAGCAGTTTAGCCAGCTTATCATCCGTAAGTGGCTTCTTTTTGTTCTCCTCCTTGATCACATTCTCCAGGATCTTCTTTATTTCCTTGGTTGATACGTCTTCTCCTTCAACATTTTTCATCGATTCTGAGAAGTATTCCTTTATGAGTCGAGTGCCGTAAGGCGTGTCTACGTATTTGCTGTTCGCTACCCTGGAAACCGTAGAAACATCCATGTTAATGGCATCTGCGATGTCTTTGAGGATCATGGGTTTTAACTTGCGCTCATCGCCGCTCAGGAAATACTCCCTCTGGTACTCCATGATGGCATTCATGGTTACAAATAAGGTCTGCTGGCGCTGTTTTATGGCATCGATAAACCACTTTGCTGCATCCAGTTTCTGTTTGATAAAAAGAACGGCATCTTTTTGGGTTTTTGTGCGTTCTTTTGATTGCTTATAACCCTGCAACATATTGTTGTACTCTTTGGAGACATGAAGGTCCGGAGCATTCCTGGAATTCAGGCTCAGCTCAAGTTCCCCGTCTACGATCCTGATCGCAAAATCGGGAACAATATGTTCAATTATCTTATTTCCTCCTGAGTAAGAGCCCCCTGGTTTTGGATTGAGCTTTTCGATCTCTGAAATGGCCTCTTTGAGCTCTTCCTCAGTAATATTGTGTTTCTGCAGAAGCTTCTGATAGTGCTTTTTGGTGAATTGCTCAAAGGACTTTACGAGGATTTCCTGGGCAAGTTCAATAGAAGGTGTGGGTTCCTTCCGCTTAAGCTGAATGATAAGGCATTCATCCAGAGAACGGGAAGCAACTCCCGGGGGATCCAGTTCCTGCACGATCTTCAATACATTGTGTATAGCCGCTTCCTCCACATACACATTTTGGGTAAAAGCAAGGTCGTCCATAATGTCCGGAATCGTCCTGCGTATATAACCACTCTCGTCAATGCTCCCCACTAAAAATTCAGCTATTGCCCATTCCTTGTCATCGAGGTCAATGGTGTTGAGCTGGTTCATCAGATACTGATTAAAAGAAACACCGGCCGCGTAGGGAATACTTTTCTCATCATCGTCAGGGCTGTAGTTACTGGTCTGGGTGCGGTAGTCAGGAATCTCGTCATCGCTCAGATAATCATCAATATTGATGTCATCCGTATTTATGGTCTCTGTATCCAGATCCCCTTCCAGGGCATCACTGTACTCATCTTCATTGTCCAGGCTTTCCTTGCCACTTTCCAATGCCGGATTTTCCTCCAATTCCTGTTTCAGTCGTTGTTCAAATGCCTGTGTAGGCAGTTGAATGAGCTTCATTAACTGGATTTGTTGGGGAGAAAGCTTCTGGGCAAGTTTAAACTGTAAGTGTTGTTTCAGCATTGGGGTAACAGATCAACCTTCTTCATAAAGTTACGCATAAGAATTAAAACTCCGCGTTCTGCGGTGTCCTGGGAAACGGAATTACGTCCCGTATATTTCCCATGCCAGTAGCAAATTGTACCAACCTTTCAAATCCCAACCCGAAACCGCTGTGTATGGCAGTTCCAAATTTCCGGAGGTCTAAATACCACCAAAGTTCCTTTTCATCTATCCCCATTTCTGCAATGCGCTTTTGCAATACATCCAGGCGTTCCTCACGTTGGGATCCCCCTACGATTTCCCCAATACCCGGAAATAGGATATCCATGGCACCCACGGTTTTTCCATCCTCATTCATCCGCATATAAAAGGCTTTGATCTTGGCCGGGTAGTTGTAGAGGATGACGGGGCAATTGAAATGCTTTTCGACTAAATAGCGTTCGTGTTCACTTTGCAGATCTACCCCCCATTCATTGATCAGGAACTGGAATTTTTTCTTCTTGTTGGGTTTGCTGTTCTTCAGAATATCAATGGCTTCCGTGTAGGGAACCCTCTTGAATTCATTTTCAGTGATGAATTTCAGTTTCTCGATTAGCGCCATACCACTGCGCTCGGCCTGGGGTTTAGTCTTTTCTTCATCCAGCAGGCGTTTCTCCAGGAACATCAGATCTTCCTCGCAATTCTCGAGGATATAGTTCAGAATATCTTTGATAAAGTCTTCTGCCAGATCCATGTTGTCTTCCAGGTCATAAAAAGCCATTTCAGGTTCGATCATCCAGAACTCAGCGAGGTGACGTGAGGTGTTGGAATTTTCAGCCCTGAAGGTAGGCCCGAAGGTATAGACCTTGCCCAGGGCCATGGCATATGCTTCTGCTTCCAGTTGCCCGGAAACAGTCAGGTTAGTTTCTTTGCCAAAAAAGTCTTCCCCATAATCTACATGCCCTTCATCTGTTGTTGGAGGATTTTTGGGATCTAATGTGCTAACCCGGAACATTTCCCCAGCGCCTTCTGCATCTGATCCTGTAATTATGGGGGCATGGAAATAGTAGAAACCATTGTTGCGAAAGTAATTATGTACCGCAAAGGCAAGAGCCGATCTCACACGCATTACGGCGGCAAAGGTATTGGTCCGTACCCTGAGGTGAGCCTGCTCCCTCAGGAATTCCATAGAATGCTTTTTAGGCTGAATGGGGTATACTTCAGGATCAGCTCCGCCGTGAACGAACAACTCCTTAACCTGAACTTCCACAGCCTGGCCGCGCCCCATGCTTTCTACCATTGTCCCGGAAACACGAAGGGCTGCCCCGGTATTAATTTGCTTAAGAACGGTCTCATCAGAGGATTCAAAATCGACCACACATTGCAGATTTCGCTGTGTTGATCCATCATTTAAGGCGATAAACCGGTTGCTTCTGAAAGTTCGAACCCATCCGTTTACTACAACTTCTTTCCCTATCCAGTCGGGGTTTAAAAGGTCTTTAATACTGTAAGCCTTCATAGGAATCCTATCTTATTTGGAACCCCAAAGATAACCCATATGGCAAAAAAATGAGGTGATAATAAGGGGATTTATGCGGGCACGCTCAGAACGCGGGTTTAAGCCGAGCTGTCAGGCAGCTCATCTTTGGGAAGAATATCGATCTGGGGTTTCTTAAGCACCTCCTTGTTGGCAATACTCCGCTCGAGCGAGAGTAGTAAAGAAGGCAACAGGATGAGGTTTGCCAGCATTGCGAACAGCAGTGTTGCAGAAACCAAAGCCCCCAGCGCTACGGTGCCCCCAAAACTGGAAATAACAAAAACAGAAAACCCAAATAACAGTACGATGGACGTATAGAACATACTAACCCCCGTTTCTCTCAGGGCGGCATATACCGATTGTTGAATACGCCATTTATTGGCCGTTAATTCCTGCCGGTATTTCGCCAGGAAATGAATGGTGTCATCTACAGATATTCCAAAGGCAATACTGAAAACCAGGATGGTAGAAGGTTTAATGGGCACCCCTACAAATCCCATGACGCCGGCAGTAACCAGCAAGGGCAGCAAGTTGGGGATCAGTGAGATCATAATCATCCTGACCGACCTGAATAAATAGGCCATAAACAAGGCGATTAAACCAATAGCGAGGGAAAGTGATAATACCAGGTTCCGGACCAGGTATTTGGTGCCTTTTAAAAATAGCAAAGCCTTACCCGTCATATATACCGAATACCGTTCATCCGGAAATATCTTGACAATATTTTCCAGCAGCGTTTTTTCAATTTCCTCCATCCGGTCGGTACGGACATCCCGTATAAACGTAGTGATACGGGCTACCTGCCCCGTGCTGTCTACAAAACTCTTTAGCAGCTCCGTATTCTCCTGGGATTTCCTCGCGACATCCATGATAAAACTGTTCTCCTGAGCGGTCGGCAATTGATAATACTTGGGAATGCCGTTGTAGAATGCTTGTTTGGAGTATTTGATAAGATTTACCACGGAGACCGGCTTGGATAGTTCAGGTATTTCTTCAATGACTTCTCCCAGGCGATCCATTCGCTTAAGCGTGGCCGACTTCATTACCCCTTTCTTCCGTTCTGTATCTACTACGATTTCCACGGGCATGATACCATCAAACTCCTGCTCAAAAAACCGGATATCCTGAAAAAAATCTGCTTTCTTGGGCATGTCTTCTATCGGACTGCCAGAGATCCTGATTTGATATATGCCGATTATACTCAGGGCAAGCAAGGCAACAGAGGTAAAATACACGCCTATGCGATGTTCGCGAACAATGCGCTCCATCCAGCTTACAAAACCATCTATCCATCTTTTGTTGAGATGCTTGAGGTGTTTGGTTTTGGGCAAGGCCATAAAGCTGTATGCAATAGGGATGATCAGCAGGGAAAGGATGAAGATACCCAGGATATTGATCGAGGCTACTGTACCAAATTCTGTAAGTAGCTTACTGTCGGTGATAATAAACGTAGCGAAACCACAAGCCGTGGTTACATTGGTCATCAGGGTGGCGTTCCCAATTTTTGAAATTACCCGCTGGAGCGAAAGGGCCTGGTTTCCATGCTTGTTTACTTCCTGTTGGTACTTGTTGATGAGGAATATACAATTGGGAATACCGATGACTATGATCAGCGGAGGGATAAGTGCTGTGAGCACGGTTATCTCATATCTGAGCAATCCCAGTATACCAAATGCCCACATTACTCCGATCGTTACTACGCATATGGAAATAAATGTAGCCCGGACACTTCTGAAAAAGAAAAAGAAGATAAGTGAGGTAACGGCCAGCGCGGCTAAAATAAATTTACCGATTTCGTCAATGATGTTCTGAGAGTTCAGTGTCCGGATGTAGGGCATGCCTGATATGCGTACATCCATTTGGGTTTCTTCCTCAAAATTCTCAACCAGTCGCTGCAGGTCATTGAGCACGAAATCTTTTCTAACCGAAGTATTGACTATATCCTGATCCAGATAAGCAACGGTGCGGATGGTTCTGGAGTCTTTATTATAAAGCAGCTGGTCATAAAAGGGCAACTCGTTAAAAAGGCGGGAAGTTAAGCTGTCTATGGCTTCTTTTGAATCCACTTCTCCCTCAAGGAAGGGAAGTAGCTCGAATTCCTGTTTCTCATTATTCTTTTTGAGAAGCTGAAGGTTATCCGTGGAGATAACAAAATCAACCTCTGGAAAGGCGTCCAGTTGCTTGTTCAGCACGTTCCACCGATTGAAATTTTCAGGTGTAAACAAGGTACTGTCCTTAACTGCCAGGACGATTGCGTTGCCTTCTTCCCCGAAAATATCGAGAAACTCCTTGTACTCCAGGTTTACAGGATGATCGTCTGGTAACAGGTTGGCCTCGGAAGTCGAAAAACGCATATGCTGCCATTGCATGGCCAGGAAAACGGTCATTGCCGCAATCAGGGCAAGGATAAGGATTCTGTTACGCAGAATTATCCGTGCTGTTTTTGCCCAAAACCCCTGTGTTAATTTGGCTACCATATTAGATCCGCTTCCGGGCGGCAAAGGTAGAGAATGACGAACAGTGTTCCTAACACAGCTCTAAAAAATGGGCGAAGAAGAATCCATTTTAAAGCATAGCAGGGCAAATTTGGAATTATAACTACCTTACTGCTCATGAAAAAGCTGTATTGTGACCCAGGATACCCCCCATAAGCGTTACCGGAGATGGGCTAGAAGGATGTATAGGGTGTTGATCCTTGTTTGTGTTATAGTCCTGATTCTGGCTATTATTGCCTTCTATTTCTACGAACAGGGGTGATGATGGGATACGTTTTAGAACCCCTTCAATGGGGTTTCGGAAATGAATGCGAATAAAAAAATGGGTATGCTTAGCTCAGACCTTCATGATCTCGGCCTCTTTATTTTCCAGTAAACTATCCACTTTCTTGGTATAGTTATCCGTAAGTTCCTGTATATCTATTTCTGCATTGGATTCAAGGTCTTCCGAGATGTCCAGGTTTTTAATCTCCTTGTTCGCTT